>Ga0181535_10000078_pt1 | contig 142487 bp, 112 predicted proteins | sample PEATcosm2014_Bin_44_FD_119774 | JGI IMG/M metagenome (GOLD analysis project Ga0181535, IMG submission 119774) | Peatland microbial communities from MTU Mesocosm Facility, Houghton, MI, USA - PEATcosm2014_Bin17_30_metaG | ecosystem: Environmental > Terrestrial > Soil > Wetlands > Peat | place... | reverse complement strand
AGCGGCGAAACCACCATCGGCGGTGCATTCTTTGAACCTCCGGCCTCTGTGCAATGTGGCAGGGGATCAACTCATCGAACCGCCGGATGCGGACCCGCATGTCCGGTGGTGTGGCAGGGGAGGGGAGGTAACTCTCCCCCCTATGCCGATTACCTGATCGCGATCTGCCTTATCTCGTTTTACACGTAGGCCAGGTTGATATTGTCGAAGGCTTCGTCGATCTCCTGCGGACTCTTGAAGCCAATCGTTACACAATCCACTTCGGCGTTGCGGAAAGCGAAACGCACGGCCTTCTGGCGGTCGTCGCGCTGGGTGAATGTGCCGTCACCGGCCAGCTTCATACTGATCACTCCCATGCCTTCGCTCTTTACCAGCTTTACGTGCTGCACAACTTCGTTCACATTGCCGGGAGAGGTGAAGTCCTCGCCGTTCGGGCCGTCCATGCGCGTGCCGTTGTGGTTCATGCGGATCATGGCCACTTCGAGCCACTTGTCGGTGGGTACCAGGCGCAGTGCGGGCAGGCCGTGGACGGATACGCCGCGCACCCTGATGGTCTTCTTGGCCTGGGCTTCGTTGATGCCGTCGCGCCAGCGTGCAGTCTCCTCAATCCAGTTGCCGGTGTGCTGCCAGTGCAGCAGCATGATGTCGAAGTAGTCGGTTTGCGAAACGCGCAGCAGCTCGTCAAAGCGTTTTGCCGGGTCGACACCTTTGTCGGTCGTAACTTTGTGCATCAGAACGTAGCTATCGCGCGGATAGGGCTTGAGCGCCTCGGCGAGCATGGCCGGCGTGGCGTACGATTCAGCCGTTTCAAAAAAGCGGATGCCGCGTTCGTAAGCGTGGCTGACCAGACGGCTGAACGCTGCCTGGCCAAGCGCCTTTTGCACATAGCCGTTGTTGCTTCCGGTGCCGAAGGCAAGACGCGTGACCTGCAGGCCCGATTTGCCGAGGGTGACCTTTTCGGTTGCCTTCTGGGTAGTATCGGCGTGCAGAGAGACAGCAGCGGTGGCTGCGCCGGCGACGGTTCCGACGACGAGCGAAGATTTCAGGAATTCGCGGCGAGAAACGGGACTCATAAATGACCTCCTGGTTAGGCCGGATGGCCGGGGTTGGCCATTGCCGAGATGGTATCACGGCACCGACTGCGCGGAGAATCGCGAGTACCACTGGACGGTCCCAGGTTGCATTGCAGCGGCCACGTGCCATTCGAGTCCAAATTGTTGAGGGAGGGCTATGGTATGGTGCGAGAGAGGCGCGTACGCTAATTCGCGCCTGCGTAAATGGCGGACGAACGAATGAGAATCGCAATCCAGGGTGAACCGGGCTCTTTCAGCCACGAAGCTGCTCTCAAGCTGGTTCCGGATGCGGAAATCGTGCCCTGCGCGCTCTCGGCCGAGGTCTTCGCGGTGCTCACTGGGCTGACGGTTGATGCTGCTGTTATCCCTATCGAAAACAGCCTGGCCGGCTCAGTCTCAGAGCACTTCGATCTATTGCTCGCCAACGACGTACGCGTCGAGCGTGAGACGCTGCTCCGCATTCGTCACAACCTGATTGCCATTGCCGGGGCTGAGACTGCGGGCATCGATCGCGTCTTCTCGCATCCCGTTGCGCTGGCCCAGTGCCGCCACTTTCTCGCCCGCCATCCCCGCATGGAGGCATTCGCCTTTTACGACACCGCCGGCAGCGTGAAACAACTGGTTGAACTGCGCGACCGGCACGCCGCGGCCATCGCTAGCGAACAGGCGGCCCAGTTCTACGGCGCCGTGATTCTGGAATCAGGCATTGAAGATAATCCTGAAAACTTTACCCGCTTCTTCCTGCTGCGGCGCACAGATGAATCAATTCCCGATTCCGAGGCCAACAAGATCAGCATCGCGTTCTCGCTCGAGCATCGGCCCGGCTCGCTGGTGGCTGCGCTCAGCGCGCTCTCGGCTCTGGGAACCAACCTGACCAAGATAGAGTCGCGGCCGGTGCACGGCAAGCCATGGGAGTACGTCTTCTACGTCGACTGCCAGATCGGTTCGGCCGGCGAAGGCTCGCGCGCCATTGAAGCTCTGCGCGCCCACTGCGGCATGGTGAAGGAACTTGGACGCTATCGCGAAGCCGTCAGCGCCGTGAACGTCTGAGTTCATCAGCCGGTTCCCACAAAGGCAAAAGGACCAGCCGAAGCCGGTCCTTTTGTGTCTCTCTGTTCTCTGATCTCTTAGAAGTGATATGCCACGCCGATCGCGGGATTCGAGATTACGTACCATCGATTCGTGGTGAAATTCGTGTTGTCAAAGGTGGGAATCTTGGTTACCCAGCCGCGATACTCGCCGCGGATGTCGAAGCTGGGACTGATCTCATACGCGAAACCTGCGCCAAACAAGCCGCCGATCTCAATCTGCTGCTTGGCGTCGAGAGTCGTGGTTCCCGAGTTGACAATAGGCAGGAAAACAAATCCGCCCGGACCGCCTTCGACGAATGGGTTCAAATTCTTGAACACAAATGACTTGACGAACGCGCCTGAGGCTTCCTGCGTGCGGGTCAGCACCTTGTAATGGTTGGGATTGACGTAGTAACCAATGCTGTTCTGATAGGTGATTCCATAATTGGCTTCGAGCGCCGTGGTAGGCGTCAGCATGAAGCGGTAGCTGACCAGCGCGCCGTACGCGGGGGTCGAGTTTACCTGGACGGTTGTGGAGGATGCCCGGAACGGCTCAATGAGACCCATTCCACTAATGCTGATGTCCTGACGGCTTTCCTGGGCGTGACCTGCGGCAACATTAGCGGCCAGCAGAATTGCTAACAAGGCGATCTTCTTCATTCGGTTCTGAACCTCACCCCCGCGCAGGCTCCGGGCCGGCAATGGGCATGTCGATTTGGGCGCTCCGTATCGTCCGGGCCCCACTCTCAGCATTGTAACTGCCCGGGGTGGGGCGGGGTGACGGGTGAGCGCGCGGAATTGTCTGATGCATAGACGCACGACCCGCAATTCGGGTGCTTTGACTCGAAGCCAATAGTCAATAGCCAATAGCCAGTAGCTCTCGGCGCGTGCAACTTGCATCCACTGGCTACTGGCTATTGGCTGCTTTTTCCCTGCCTTTATCCCGCTCCACATGGTAGTAGAACGGAGGGCCCTGCTCCTTAGCCAGCCTTCGCAGCGTACGCAGAAATGCCGTGGCCGCGTACGAGAGGGCGGCCTGCTTGCGGTACACCAGCCGCAGAATCCTCTTGATCTCCAGCTCGTCAACCGGAATCCGCTTAAGCTCGCCCATCTCCAGTTCGCGGGCCACCGATATATGAGGCACCAGCGCCACGCCGTTGCCCATGGCCACAAAGCGCTTGATGGCCTCAATGGTGGGCAGCTCGATACCCATGTTCAGGGGCGTACGGTAGCGCTGAAAAGTCTCAATTACCCTGCGCCGCAGCGGCGAAGCCACGTTATGGGCGATAAAGTTCTCGTTGCCCAGGTCATTTATTGAGACTCGCGGCGAACGCGCCAGGGGATGGTGCGGACTGACGATGAAGTCCAGGCTATCTCCATAAACCGCAATGGTGCGGAATTGCTCGGGATCGGGACGGAACGAGATGACGCCCAGCTCAAAGCTGCGCAGATTCAGCTCATCGGGAATGCGTGAGGCCAGCATGCGGTTCACTGTCACGTTCACATGCGGAGCCTCGCGGCGAAATGCGTCGATGGCCGGCAGCAGGTACATGCAGGTGTACTCGTTAGCCGCGAGTTGCAGCCTGCCCCGCTCAAGGTTCTTGAGCTCGTCGAGCGCGCTCGAGGCCTCGCGCCGCAATGCCAGCAGGCGTTGCGCGTAGTCGCGCAGCAGAACGCCGGAAGCCGTCAGCGACCCGTCCCGCGCCGCTCGGTCAAAGAGCGTCTCTCCCACTGACTCCTCAAGCTTGCGGATCACTTGGCTTACCGCGGGCTGCGTGCGATGCAGTCGGACCGCGGCACGAGAAAAACTCCTCTCCTCGGCCACGGCAAGAAACGTTTCGAGCTGGATGAGTTCCATATGCTCTCTCCGAGAGCAGCTTCTAGCCTCTAGCCTCTAGCTTCTAGCTCCTGGCTCCGTGGAGGCACTACGTACCGGATCGGCATCGCCTGGTAGGAGATACGGCGCAATGTCAGCATCGCCTTATCCCTCGACTGGATGAAGCAAGGAGCCAGCAGCTAGTAGCTGCCTCTATAAGAAATTCTAATCGCAACTCCAATAATAATAACTTTGCCTTATACAACCCAAATGCCGGATACTGAATATGTCTGACTGAGGTGTGTCTGATCGGGGTCTTCCCCTGCCGGATTGCGGATATGAGCTCAAATCAAGTTGTTTTTTTCGACACCACGCTGCGCGATGGCGAGCAATCGCCGGGCTGCAGCATGACTACGCAGGAAAAACTGACTATGGCCCATGCCCTCGAGGACCTGGGCGTGGACATCATCGAGGCCGGTTTCGCCATGGCCTCGGAGGGCGACTTTGCGGCCATCGCCACCATTACCCAGGCCATACGGAAGCCGCGCATCGCCTCATTGGCCCGGGCCAAGAGTGAAGACATTGAGATGGCTGCCCGCGCGCTTCAATTCGCCGATCGCGCTCGCATCCATGTTTTTCTGGCCTCGAGCGATCTGCACCTTGAATACAAATTGAAGATCAGCCGCTCCGAGGCCCTCGACCTCTGTGGCGAGAGTGTGCGACAGGCGCGCTCGCTGTGCGACGACGTTGAGTTTTCGCCCGAGGATTCGACCCGCTCCGATCGCAACTACCTGGTCGAAATGGTGCGCATCGCCGTCGAAGCCGGCGCCACCACCATCAACATGCCCGATACGGTTGGCTATTCCACGCCAGAGGAATACGGCGCCATGTTCCGCGAGGTGCGCGAGCGCATTCCCGCGATCGACCAGAACGGCGTGATCCTCTCCTCGCATTGCCACGACGACCTGGGCCTTGCAGTGGCCAACTCGCTGGCCGCCATCCAGACCGGCGCGCGCCAGGTGGAGTGCACCATCAACGGTATTGGCGAGCGTGCCGGCAACGCCGCTCTCGAAGAGATTGCGACAGCGCTCTACGTGCGTGGCGACTACTACGGCCTAACCACCGGCATCAAACTCGACCAGCTTTATCCCACCAGTGAAGTGCTGGGCCAGCTCATCACTTTCAGGCCGTCGCCCAATAAGGCGATAGTCGGGGCCAATGCTTTTGCGCACGAATCGGGAATCCACCAGCACGGCATGCTGGCCAACCCGCTTTGCTACGAAATCATGACTCCGCAACTGGTGGGCGTTTCAAAAACCAACCTGGTGCTGGGCAAGCACTCCGGCCGCGCCGCGCTGCGCCACAGGCTTGAGCAGCTCGGCTTCACCGTCAGCCGCGAAGAACTGCAGCATGTCTACTATCGCTTTGTCGCGCTGGCCGATCGCAAGAAGAATATTTACGACCAGGACCTGATCGGCTTGCTGCCCGATCAAATTCGCGACCGCCGGCATGAGGCGGTGGCGGAAATGGACTGAACGAATCACTATCACGCCGCGCTTCCTCGATGACTGTCATCCTGAGCGAGCGTAGCGAGTCGAAGAATCTGCGGTTGCTCTTGTCTTTGCACTCGCTTTGAACCGGTCGGATTAAACAAGAGAATTGAAAGGGCACGACTTTAGTCGTGCCAAAAGCAGCACAAAACTAATTTGGGCTTTAGCCCCTGAGGGAAGAATCCGGAAATGCACCTCAAGATTCTAGTTACGGCCGGCGACGGCATCGGCCCCGAAGTGACGAATGAAGCTGTTGCTGTGCTTGAAGAGATAGCGCAGGCTGGCGGTCACACATTTGAGTTCGACCGCAAGCGGATCGGTGGCGTTGCAATTGTGCAGGATGGCACACCGCTGCCGGCCGACACGCTGGCCGCGGCGCTCGAGTCAGATGCGGTGTTGTTAGGCGCAGTGGGCGGCAACGAGTTCAACTCGCTCCCGCCCGACAAGCGCCCCGAAGCCGGCCTGTTGCAGATTCGCGCGGCCCTTGGCGGCTTTGCCAATTTGCGTCCTGCCTTCGCATTCAAAGAGCTGGCGGTCAACAGCCCGTTGCGTCCCGAAATTATCGACGGCGCCGACATTCTCTTTGTGCGCGAGCTGCTCGGCGGCCTTTATTTTGGCAAGCCGCGCGAGTGGGACAAGACGGCTGGCCGGGCGTTCAACACGATGGTCTACACAAAGGACGAAGTAGCCCGCGTGGCGCGCATTGCCTTCGACCTGGCTCGCGGACGCCGCAAAAAACTCACCAGCGTCGACAAGGCGAATGTGCTTGAGGTCTCGCAACTGTGGCGCGCAACGGTTACTGAGATCGCAACTGAATATCCCGACGTGACGCTCGAGCACCAGTATGTCGACGCAATGGCCATGCATCTGATGAATCAGCCGCGCAACTACGATGTGGTGCTTACCGAGAACCTCTTCGGCGACATTCTTTCGGACGAGTCGGCGGTCATCACCGGCTCGCTGGGCATGCTGCCCTCGGCAACCATCGGCGGCAAGGTCGATCTCTTCGAACCGGTCCACGGCTCCGCGCCCGACATCGCAGGCAAGGGACTGGCTAATCCGCTGGGCGCGATTCTTACCGGCGCGCTGATTCTGCGACTCACGGCCAAGCTCGAAGCCGAGGCGAAAACCATTCAGGCATCGGTACGCAAGGTGCTGGAGCATGGCTTCCGCACGCCCGATCTGGTGCGCGGCAGCAAGGAAGGCCTCACCGTGCTATCGACTTGGGAGATGGGAGCGAAAGTGCGGGAGACGGTGAAAGAGCAGCTATTAGCTCTTAGCAATTAGCTCATCGTGCCTGAGCACAATATTGTCGGGCGCGCCGAAGGCGCAGCGTTTGTTAGCCCCGCGCTTCAGCGTGGGGATGGGATTCAACCCCCGGGGAACGGAGTCCCGTAGGGACGATGGAAAGTCTTACTTGCGGCCGCGAATGCTTTGGCCCGCAAGACAGAGCTAACAGCTAAAAGCTAATAGCTGTTCTTAGGAGTTTCATGACCGCAACGCCGAAAACATTATTCGAAAAAGTCTGGGATAAGCACGTGGTGGTTGAGCCCAAGGGCGAGCCCACGCTGATTTATATCGATCTGCAACTGGTGCACGAGGTCACGTCGCCGCAGGCGTTTGAAGGGCTGCGGCTGGCGGGCCGCAAGGTGCGCAGGCCCGATCGCACTATCGCGACGGTCGACCACAACGTGCCTACGACCATTGAGGGCCGGCTGAATATCGTGGACCAGATTGCCGCCAAACAGATTGCCACGCTGCGCCAGAATTGCGCTGACTTTGGCATCGAGCTCTACGACGTGAACTCGCGCGAGCAGGGAATTGTGCACGTGATCGGCCCTGAGATGGGCCTGACCAAGCCCGGCATGACGATTGTGTGCGGTGACTCTCACACCTCGACGCACGGCGCGTTTGGCGCTCTTGCGTTTGGCATCGGCACCAGCGAAGTGGAGCATGTGCTGGCCACACAGACATTGCCGCAGTCGAAGCCCAGCACCTTCCGCATTTCGGTTGAAGGTAAGCTGCCGCAGGGGGTCACGGCCAAGGACATCATTCTCGCCATCATCGGCAAAATCGGCACCGACGGCGCTACAGGTTGCGTGGTCGAGTATGCAGGCTCGGCCATTCGCGCTCTTTCGATGGAAGGCCGCATGACCGTCTGCAACATGAGCATCGAGGCCGGGGCGCGCGCAGGCATGATCGCTCCCGACGAGACGACGTTTGCGTATTTGAAAGGGCGCCCCTTTGCACCGAAGGGGGCGGAGTGGGATGCAGCGGTTGCCGAGTGGAGCAAGCTGCCGTCGGATCCCGGCGCGAAGTTCGATCGCGAACTGGTGATCGATGCGGCCTCGCTGGTGCCTTATGTGAGTTGGGGAACCAGCCCAGGCATGGTTGCACCCGTGACCGCATCCGTCCCTGATCCAGCGGCCGCAGGCAACGAGCTCGATCGCAGATCGTTTGAGCGCGCGCTCGAGTACATGAACCTGAAGGCCGGCACGCCGCTTGATGAAATCGAAATCGACCGCGTGTTCATTGGCTCCTGCACCAACGGCCGCATTGAAGACCTTCGCGCCGCCGCGAAGATTGCCGCGGGGCACAAGGTTTCAAGCCACGTGAATGCGATGGTGGTGCCCGGCTCGCAACAGGTAAAGGCGCAGGCGGAAAGGGAAGGCCTGGACCGCATCTTCCTCGAGGCGGGTTTCGAATGGCGTGAGCCTGGCTGCAGCATGTGCCTGGGCATGAACCCCGACATTCTTTCACCTGGCGAGCGTTGCGCTTCCACCAGCAACCGCAACTTTGAAGGTCGCCAGGGACGCGGCGGGCGCACTCACCTCGTCTCGCCGGAGATGGCCGCGGCAGCCGCAATCGCCGGCCATTTTGTAGACATTCGCACGTGGAAGGTGAACGAGGAGGTGACAGCATAATGGAACCGTTCAAGACATTAACGTCGCTGGCCATGCCGCTCGACCGCACCAACGTCGATACCGACCAGATCATTCCAAAGCAGTTTCTCAAGCGCATTGAGCGCACCGGCTACGGCGATTTTCTGTTTTTCGACTGGCGACAGAAGCCCGACGGTACACCGGTCGCGGATTTCGTAATCAATGACCCGCGTTACAAGGGCGCGCAGATTCTGGTTGCCGGAAAAAACTTCGGCTGCGGATCGAGCCGCGAGCACGCCGCTTGGGCGCTCTCTGATTTTGGCTTCCGCGCGGTGATCGCGCCGACCTTTGCCGACATCTTTTTCTCGAATGCGGGCAAGAACGGCATCGTTCTGGTGCGCCTGAGCGAAGCAGAGGTCAACACGCTTTTGAACAACGCGCAAACCATTCCCGGCTATCAGCTCACGGTCTCGCTCGAAGCGCAGACGGTGACTGACGACCGCGGATTCAACGCAACATTTGAGATCGACTCTTTCCGCAAGTTCTGTTTGCTCGAAGGGCTCGACGATATCGGCCTGACACTGCGCCACGCCGCTGCGCTCGACGCGTTCGAGGCCAGGCACGACGAGGCGAGATGGCTTAAGGCGAAGTAGAGCAGCTTTTAGCTGTTAGCTCTTAGCTTTTAGCTCATCTCGCATAAACAAACGGCATGGGTTGCAGGGGAAACACCGACCGGCTTGATCGGTTTTAATTGAATTGAGAATGTTTACCACAGCACGAACAAGCTAAGAGCTAATAGCTGACAGCTAAAAGCTCTCGGCGAGCAAAGCGAGCACATGACCATCGAAGGCAAGCGACAAAGTATTCCGTTGACTGAGGGCCCCAGCCGCGCTGCGGCGCGATCTTACCTGCGTGGCTCGGGATTCAAGAAAGACGACCTGCACAAGCCGATCATCGGCATCGCCAATACCTGGACCGAAATCGGCACTTGTAACGTGCACCTGCGCGATATTGCCGAAGCTCTCAAGGAAGGCATTCGCGAGGCAGGCGGCACGCCCATGGAGTTCAACACCGTCACCATCTCTGACGGAATTACTATGGGCACACAGGGCATGAAGGCTTCACTGGTTTCGCGTGAAGTGATCGCCGACTCCATCGAGCTGGTTACGCGCGGCAATTTGTTCGATGGCTTGGTGGGCATCGGCGGCTGCGACAAAAATATGCCCGGCATCATCATGGCACTGTGCCGGCTCGATATTCCCGGCATGATGCTTTACGGCGGATCGATCGCGCCCGGCAAACTGAATGGTGTCGACATCACGATCCAGAATGTATTTGAAGGGATCGGCTCGCACGCCGCGGGACGTATCGACGACGCGGGCCTTGAAGCGCTCGAAGCCGCGGCCTGTCCCGGCGCGGGCGCATGCGGCGGTCAGTTCACTGCCAACACCATGGCCATGAGCGCCGAAATTCTGGGCATCTCTCCGATCGAACTTTCCGGTGTTCCTGCTACTTCGCCTGAAAAAATGGCAGCCACGCGCAAGGCGGGCCACATCCTGATGGATGCGGTGCGCGCCAATCTCAAGCCCTCGCAGATCATCACGCGCAAAGCTCTTGAGAATACCATCGCCAGCGTGGCTGCAAGCGGCGGCTCAACCAATGCCGTGCTGCATTTGTTAGCCATTGCGCGTGAGATTGGCATTCCACTTACCATCGACGACTTCGACGCCATCTCAAAGCGCACGCCTTACATTTGTTCGCTCACGCCCGCGGGCAAGTACGTGGCATCCGACTACCAGGCTGCGGGCGGCTCGCGTCTGCTGGCCAAGCGCATGATCGACGCGGGTTTCGCTGACGGATCGGCGCTCACCATCAGCGGCAAAACTCTCTCCGAAGAAGCTGCGCTTGCCAAAGAGTCGCCCGGTCAGGACGTCATTCATACTTTCGAGAATCCCATCAAGCCCAACGGCGGCCTGGTGATTTTGAAAGGCAATCTTGCGCCCGAAGGTTCCGTGATGAAGATCGCCGCCGCGGGCAAATACGATCATCGCGGACCGGCGCGCGTCTTTAACTGCGAAGAGGACTGCTTCAAAGTTGTGCAGGAGGGTGGCATCCGCCCCGGCGACGTAGTGGTGATTCGTTATGAAGGCCCCAAGGGCGGTCCGGGCATGCGCGAGATGCTCCAGGTGACGGCAGCCATCTCATCGAACGCGGAACTGAGCTCGCACGTTGCATTGCTTACCGACGGCCGATTCAGCGGCGCGACCCGCGGATTCACCGCGGGCCACGTGGCTCCCGAAGCATTTGTCGGCGGCCCCATTGCCGCGGTGCGCGAAGGCGACATCATCTCGTTCGACATTCCCAAGCGCACGCTCAACGTTGAAATCAGCGACGAAGAGATGGCGGCGCGGCTCAAGGATTTCAAGCCTCCGGCGCTGCGCTGGCCCAAGGGCGTCTTCCGCAAATATGTCGATCGCGTAAATTCGGCATCGGAAGGCGCGACGACGTAAATGCAGCTATAAGCTTTTAGCTCTTAGCCATTAGCTAATGGATCGATCGGCCGAGCAGCACTGGTACTTTTGCAACAAGACGTAGGATGTCGAAGATTCGCAGAAGCAAGCTAAAAGCTAATAGCTAACAGCTAATAGCTAGCACCCAAGGAGTTCAACATGGCCACGAACGCTGACGCGCAAGCAAACGCAAACGCACACCTCACCACGCCCACGCGCCTCACCGGCGCAGAGATTATCTGGGCTACGCTGGTGGGCGAGGGCGTCGACACCGTCTTCGGTTATCCGGGAGGAACGATTCTTCCCGCCTACGACGCTCTGCGCAAGTTTCCCATCCGCCACGTATTGGTGCGGCACGAGCAGGGCGCGGCGCACATGGCCGACGGCTACGCGCGCGCATCGGGCAAGGTCGGCGTGGCCATTGCCACCAGCGGCCCCGGCTCAACCAACCTTGTTACCGGCATTGCCACGGCCATGCTCGACTCCATTCCAATCGTCTGCATTACGGCCAACGTGTCTTCAAAGCTGTTGGGCAGCGATGCGTTTCAGGAAGTGGACATCACCGGCATTACGCTGCCCGTGACCAAACACAACTTCCTGGTGAATCGCGTTGAAGACATTGCGCCCACCATCCGCCACGCGTTTCAAATTGCGCGCAGCAGCCGGCCCGGGCCGGTGCTGATCGACATTACAAAGGATGCCGAGATCAACAGCGCGCTCTTCGATTTCGAAGCGGCCAAGCCGCGACCGGTCCGTCCTCATCCTATGTTGCGCGTGGTGCAGAGCGATCTTGACAAGGCGGCCGAACTCATTCGCGAGGCCAAGCGACCCATCATCTTTGCCGGGCACGGCGTGATGGAATCCGGCGCAATGGAGCAGGTGCGGACTCTGGCCGAACGCACCGAGATTCCCGTGGCGCTTACGCTGCTCGGGCTCGGCGGGTTTCCTGCATCGCATCCGCTCAACCTGGGAATGATGGGCATGCACGGCGAGGCATGGGTCAATCACGCCATTCAGGAGGCTGATCTGCTGATCGCCTGCGGAATGCGCTTCGACGATCGCGTGACCGGCACGCTTGCATCGTACGCACAGAAGGCGAAAAAAATTCACATCGAGATCGACCCCGCCGAGATCAACAAGAACGTTAAGGTTGATGTAGCGCTGGTGGGCGATTTGCGCGCGGTGCTCGAGGAGCTGCTGCCGCGAATTTCGGGGCGCGACGGATCGGCGTGGCTCAAGACGATCGCGGCGAGCAAGGGTGCGGTAGCCGTGCGCGACATCAAGAACCTGCCTGACTCAGGGCACCTGTACGCCGCGCACGTGATGCACGATTTGTGGCGCATTACCGAAGGCAACGCTTTGGTGGTGACCGATGTGGGCCAGCACCAGATGTGGGAAGCGCAGTATTACCATCATGAGCGTCCGCGCACGCTTATTACTTCCGGCGGCCTCGGCACCATGGGCTTCGCACTGCCCGCAGCCATCGGCGCAAAAATGGCGTGCCCTGAAAAGGAAGTGTGGGTTGTCGTCGGCGACGGCGGATTCCAGATGACGGCTGCCGAGCTTTCCACCATCGCCCAGGAGAAGCTCAAGATCAATATTGCCATCATCAACAACGGCTACCTGGGCATGGTTCGCCAGTGGCAGGAGTTTTTCTACGAGCGCAACTACGAAGCCACGCCGCTGGTGAGTCCCGATTTTGTGAAGCTGGCGGATGCGCATGGAATCGAGGGACGAGCGGTTCGCGCTCGCTCCGAGGTTGACGCGGCAGTTGAGGCCGCGCGTTCGGCCAAGGGTGCATATCTTCTCAACTTCCTGGTCGAGAAGGAAGAGTCGGTTTATCCAATGATTCCGGTGGGCGCGGCCCTGCACGAAATGATCCGCCGCCCCGAACACGATCCGCTGGAAGAGTAAAAGCAGCTTTCAGCTATCAGCCTTCAGCTTTCAGTTGCGATGTGCAACCAGCTGCCTTTGTGGCCTGATTGAGCTTCGCAGGTGAAGCGGATTTTTTTCAGAGAAGCGAAGAGGCGGAGTGGTTGGGAAAAGGCTGAGAGCTGAAAGCTAGAAGCTAGGAGCTGTTTTATGCTGCATACATTCGTTGCTTACGTTGAAGACTTGCCGGGCGTGCTCACGCGCGTGGCATCGCTGTTTCGCCGCTTGAACATCAACATCAACTCGCTCACCGTGGGCCGCAGCGAGCGGCAAGGCCTTTCGCGTTTGACGCTGGTATGCGAGGCATCGGCGGAGGCCGGCGATCGCATCCGCGCCAGCCTGTTCAAGCTTGAGAATGTCGTTGACGTCGACGACATCGCCCAGGCGCCCTCGGTCACGCGCGAACTCGCGCTCATCAAGGTTGCAGTCACCGCGGCCAATCGTGGACAAATCTTCGACCTCGCCGAAGTGTTCCGCGCGGGCATCGTGGACCTCACTTCTGAATCGCTCATCATTGAGATGACCGGCGTCGAGAGCAAGATTGAAGGGCTCATCGAGATCTTGCGCGAGAATGAAGGGCGCATCCTCGAGATTTGCCGGAGCGGCAAGATGACCATGCGCCGCGGACAACACACAAGCAGTGTGGTCAAGGCGATGGGCGCCGGCACTGAAGAGCCCAAAGAGGCAATCTGCGAGTTACCTGAAGAAAAGGTGCCGACGGAAATTGAGTGAGTTGAGTAGACCCACTCGGCTTGCACCGCTCAGAATGGCAGATGTATCACCCGGGCGGCATTGTTATCCTGACGTTGAAGGACCCAGCGATGGACGAAGATACAAAGGTATGTCCGGTATGCGGAGAAACGATCAAGGCCGTCGCGCTTAAGTGCCGCTTCTGCAACACTGACCTTGCGTCCTATGCCGCAGCCCGAGAAGCTGAGACCGAACACGAGTTATTCTCCGGCCACCCCGCCGCAATCTACAGTGTTGGCCAGGTTGTGCCGTTTCTCGCCGTCGTCGTCGCAACCGCCGCGGCTGTCTACTTCACTCAATCGAACTCCTTCAGCCAAACCCAGGGCCCGAGGCACATCGATCTCTACCTGATTCTGGGCGCGATTGTCATTTGCGGATTTATCTGGTTCAACTATTACTTCAAGAGCCTCGGCACTCATTACGTAGTTACTACCCAGCGCATCAAGCTCGAGCATGGAATGCTCTCAAAGGTGCAGGAGTCGCTCGAACTGTTTCGCATCGACCACTTCGAGTTGCGCAAGCCCATCGGCATGCGCATGCTTGGCTACGCATCGCTGCATCTGTTCTCGTCCGACGCAGAGCTCTCGAACTTCACCTTGTACGGAGTTCACAGCCTTGAAGCCCTCGCAGACAAGTTGCGCGAGTGCCAGCTCCGCGAGCGTACCCGGCGCGGCCTCACAACTTTCGTCAAGGCATAGCCGCCTTGAAACAGCACTATAAATGCCGGCTACGATTCCACGGCCACATCAATCGAAATCACTGAATCAAACACTGCATGCAAAGGATAACGAAGAAATAACATGGCAAAGACTTATTACGATCACGATGCCGATCTGACGCTGATCCAGGCCAAAAAAGTGGCTATCATTGGTTACGGCTCGCAGGGGCACGCCCACGCACTCAACCTCAAGGACTCGGGAGTCGAGGTCAAGGTCGGCCTGCCTGCAACATCGCGCTCCGTCGCCAAGGCTCAGAAGGCGGGCCTTGAAGTAACGACTGTTGCCGAAGCCACGAAATGGGCCGACGTGGTTATGGTCCTGGTTCCCGACCAGACTGCGGCCAAACTTTATACCGAAGAGATCGGCCCGAATCTCAAGCCGGGCACGCTGCTGCTGTTCGCTCACGGTTTCAATATTCACTTCAAGACCATTGTGCCGGCAGCGGGCATCGACGTGGGCATGGCCGCGCCCAAGGCGCCGGGCCATCGCGTGCGCGAAGTGTTCACTGAGGGCGGCGGAGTGCCCTGCCTCATCGCTGTTCACCAGGACTCGACCGGCAAGGCTCACGATCTCACGCTGAGCTATCTGAAGGGCATCGGCGGAACCCGCGCGGGAGTTCTTGAAACCACGTTCAAAGAAGAGACTGAGACCGATCTCTTCGGCGAGCAGGCGGTTCTTTGCGGTGGCGTAAGCGCGCTGGTCAAGGCTGGGTTCGACACTTTGGTCGCGGCCGGCTACCAGCCTGAGAGCGCCTACTTCGAATGCCTGCACGAGCTCAAGCTCATCGTCGATCTGATGTATCGCGGAGGCCTGGCGTACATGCGTTACTCCATCAGCGATACGGCGGAATGGGGTGACTACGTCAGCGGTCCGCGCGTCATCAACGAAGAGAGCCGCAAGGCGATGCAGGCGATTCTCGCTGAGATTCAGGACGGCAGTTTTGCCAAGCGCTTCCTCGCCGACCAGAACTCCGGCCGCAAGGAGTTCCTCGCCTTCCGCGAAGCCGAAGCCAAGCACCCCATCGAGATTGTGGGCAGGGAATTGCGCGCGCAGATGCCGTTCCTCGATCCGGTGACGGTGGAGGAAGTGGCGAAGACGCGGTAAAGCAGCTTTCAGCTTTTAGCCAGATCGTGCCCAGGCAAGCGTTGAGGTTTCCCGGCCCCGGAATCGTGACCGGGAAACCTCAGCACGATTTGGACGGCATCTCATATGTCGTCGATATCCTGCATTAGAAAATCGTCATACGGGTAGAAAATATAGCCTTCAACGTCAGACTCGGATAGGTCAAACTTCTCCGGTTTGCGCGGATCATAACGGATATTGAATTTCTTATCGACGAGATCTTTTGGTTTAGAGTCGCCTGCAGAAAACGAGCGGGATATTGTTGCCCTTCCGGAGTAGTACTCGTCATTGACGACGTAAGAGAAGTCACCCACATCGATCGGATACGAGCCTCGTCCCGAGCTGATGGCTCTACCGACAGACTGAATTGTTGCTTCAGTCGTGGGCCAGTCACCTGGGTTGTCTTGCGGCGATGACCGGTGGATGAGCCAGAGTACAAAAGCAGCCACCGCGCCAACAGCGAAGAAAACAATTCCAAAGAGGGGCCAGTTCATGGCCAACATCGTAGCAGGCAAAAACTGCGCTTCGCGAAGATTGGCTCGGTTGCAGCGCCGCTCTGGTAGAGTTTTTTCGTGATGAAACTCAGCCTCCCTCCGCCTCAGTTTTCGGCCGCGCTTTCTTTTGCTGTCGCAACTTGTCTGACTGCCGCACAAACTCTCCTCGCGCAAGCGTCGCCGCAACCCGTTCAGAACCCCGTTCAGATCAAAGTCGACCTGAACGCGAAGGCCGGCCCCTTCAATCCCATTTACGCGTGGTTCGGCTATGACGAGGCTAACTACACAACTATGCCTCACGGGCGCGAGTTGCTCGGCGAATTGCGCGACCTGAGCCCGGTTCCGATCCACATTCGCGTGCATCACCTGCTGACTTCGGGCGACGGTAAAGCGGAGCTTAAATTCAGCTCGACCAATATTTACAGTGAAGACGCAGACGGCAAGCCGCACTACGACTTCACTATCATCGACAGCATCTTCGACACATGGCGCGCAGCCGGCGTGCGGCCCATGGTTGAGCTTGGTTTTATGCCCAGGGATCTGGCCGCTGAACTGCCTAATCGCCACGAGCCTTACCAGGTGCACTTTCCGGGATCGACGATTTCCGGTTCATCAAACAACCCGCCCAAGGATTACAAACGTTGGGAGGAGCTGGTCCGCGTGCTCACCGCGCACCTGGTGGAGCGCTACGGCCGAGATGAAGTGCTGAAGTGGAACTTCGAAGTTTGGAACGAGCCCGATATCGACTACTGGCACTCGACCGAAGGCGACTACTTCAAGCTTTACGACTACGCTGTTGCCGGTGTTCGCGCGGCGTTGCCCGGCGCGAGCGTAGGCGGCCCAGCTACCACCGGCCCTGGCAGTGAGAGAGCAGCAAAATACTTGCGCGACTTTTTGCAGCATGTACAGACGGGGCCGAGCGCTGCCACGGGCGGTAAGGTGCCGCTCGACTTTATTTCGTTTCACGCCAAGGGCGCGCCTCACTTCAACGATGGCACTGTGACCATGGGCCTCAATCACGAGCTCACCGATGCCGACCGCGGATTCACAATTGTCGCGTCGTTCGCCGAGTTCAAGCACCTGCCCATCATTTTGAGCGAGGCCGATCCCGAGGGCTGCGCGGCTTGCTCGGCGCGTAACAATCCGGCCAATAACTATCGCAACGGCACGCTATATCCGGCGTACACTGCGGCCGGGTTCAAAGGGCTGCTCGATTTAGAGAACCGGCATGGCGTGAACCTGGTCTCGATGCTGAGCTGGTCGTTCGAGTTTGAAGATCACGACTACTTCGAGGGGTTTCGCGACCTTGCGACAAACGGTGTCGACAAGCCGATCCTGAATCTCTTTCGCATGCTGGGCCTGATGGTGGGCGAACGCGTGAGCGTAACCAGCAGCGGGGCAGTTCCGCTCGATACGCTCATCGGCGCCGGCGTGCGCGGCACGCCAGACGTTGATGCGCTGGCCGCGAGCGATGCGAATTCGGCCGCGTTGCTGGTGTGGAACTACCACGATGTGAACCAGCCTGGCCCGCCCGCAGCGACAACCGTTACGGTGAAGGGAATTCCGGCCGGCGTGCGTCGGGTGCTGCTCCAGCAGTTCCGCATCGACGATTCGCACAGCAATGCGTACACGGCGTGGCTGGCGATGGGCTCTCCTCAACAACCCACTGACGGGCAATATGCGCAGCTCAAGGCTGCGGGGCAGCTTGAGGCACTCGGCTCGCCGGAGTGGCTAAGTGTGCATGACGGCAAGGTGGAGATTGACACAAACCTGCCCCTGGAATCGGTGTCGTTGATGCGGCTGACGTGGTGAAGGGCGCTGGGTCCTTGTCATTTCGTTATGCCCAGTGAGATACCCCCCCTCACTGTCTCTGCAAATAAAAATCCTGTTTTCATCTGGTTAGCGGAGTCTTCAGGCGTTAAATATCGCAGGATCAGCTGGCTGCGGCGAAATATAACAAAGAAGAGTGTTTAGCAGCCATTTTTGTAGCGCGATCCCGCCTGGATGCGGAAACGGCGTCTCGTGTAGAGACGCCGTTTCGCAGCTACTGAAAACAGCTTAATACAGACAGCGATAATTCAATGCAAACTATTTTCCGGGCCCGATCGACACGCTCGGGCTATCCCTTCGGGGAATCCGGACGTAAGGACACGCACAGTTTTAGTTGAACGATTGCTTGATGCGATACTCTGGTGCGTCGCAAAACTCCCAACCGGATCTGACGCAGAGTTTGCGACGGAAGGGTGCGGAATGACGGCGTTGAAGATTGGTTTATTTGCGGGCGTAGTATTTGTGGCCGCCGCAGGCGCGGCCGGGCAGAGCGATGCGAAGCAGACAAGAGAAGCATTCCTGGCGCAATACAAGGGAACGCCTTATGAAGATGCGCGGCACACGGGCGGGGCGCAGGCGATTCCCGGTAAGGTCTATTGCGCCTACTACGATCGCGGCGGCGAGGGAGTGGCGTATCACGACTCCGACGCCAAGAACAACGGCAGCGGCGCGCTGAACCCGGCCGATGGAACTTACCTGAACGAATTCAGAATGAACGAGGGCGTAGACACCAGCTACACCAAATTTGGCAAGGACCCAAAGATCGACGACACGGAGTTTGACCGTGTGACTCCGCCCGCCGATCTGATTTATGTGGGTTGGACCGTCCCTGGGGAGTGGTTCAACATTACGGTGGATGTGAAGCAGGCTGGCTGGTATGCGGCCGATCTGCTTTACACGTCGAATCGCGGCGGTGCGATTGCGCTCGATGTGAACGGCATGCCTGCGGCCGGCCCGCTGACGATTGAATCGACTTACGACGCCAAGGATCCCGTGGCGTGGCGGCAATGGCACCACTGGAATGTTGCGCCGCACATTGCGAAGGTGAAGTTGGAGCGCGGCCGGAACGTGATCACCATTCACATCGTTGCCGAGGGGCAGATGAACCTGGCGTGGTTTGATTTTGAACCGGCCAAATAATGCCGTGCCCGCGGTTCATGGCCCAAGTCTCCCCGTGCTCGAACGCGTAACTGCCGATTCGCGCCGCCCCTACAGTGCTGCAGAACCCTTTGTTAGACCTACTCAGGACTGCGTTCGCTCAGGCGAACTTGTCCTGATGGGCTAAATTCTGGTAGTGGGTCAGTCTGAAATGCAACTTCTGGGTTAGTTCTGAAGCAATTAACTGGATGGAGGAGTATAAAATATGGTATGGTCGAGTGCTAAATGCCAAAATCAAGAGCAACTAATCCTCAACTGCAATCGACTTCAGCCCAAATACGGATTGAAGTTAGACCAGATACGCCATCGTACTACGTTAATTTTATAGGGGTTTCTCACAGTGCATATGATTTCACGTTAAGTGCAATTAAGATTCCTTCTCCCCTGACCCCAGGACAAGCCGAAGCTGCAAAAAGTGGCGAGATTCCTCTTGAGCCAGTCGTACAGTTGGTGGTTCCTCCACTTTTGATCGATGGCCTGATTAAGGCTTTGATAGATCAAAAAGACAAGTATGGCGACACCCTCGCACAGCAGGTAAAGAACAATGAAATCCAGCACAAGCACATCAAATCGCCTCGTACTGTCAACTGACACAAGTGCGGGAACTTTTGTAGTAGCTAATCTTCCCAGATTGCGTCGATCAATGCGCTCTTTAGCGCGTGAACGCAATGCTGTTTACTCATACATTAGGGCATTACGCTCTCTTGGTCGCACCCAAATAAATAGCTTCGAAGTCGCGGAAGCCCTTTCGCTCTCGATTGACAGCGTCAGCCGTGCTATTCGTGCGCTTGAGGAAAAGGGTGTTAAGGCAGTAAATGGCTGATCGCATTTTCGTTCCCTTGAAAACTGTTGGAACGGACCGATGGGGACAACTCAGCGTATTGGGTGACCATCACCTGATATGCGGCGAAGACGTGAAGTTAAAGGATCAAAACTTCAGCTTTGCAGGTGGTCACCGTGTACGCCTTTATTCATTCAAGAAAAATGTTCACTGGAAAATACCGCCGGGCGTGCCGATAGATATTTCATCCGTCGCCCCGGCAAATCCTCCTCGCAGGCCGCAGCGCTGACATTTTTGGTCTAGCACCTTTTCTTATAAGGACCGCGTTTCTTTGCTTCCGGAGTTGGTAGCACGGCAACCAACTCCCCTACGCTCCAAACGTGATCCGCTAATCCTGCTTCCATTGCTGGCGTAACGCGCAATGTCTGATGCACTCTCACGAAATTGTAGTAAGCGAAATAGAGCGCGATTGCGTGACCGTGATTCTCCACCTTTTTTGAGAATGCGTTGCTTAACTGGGTGAACCGGCGCATAGACATTCTCATGTTGAGATTTTGCCGTTCCACATAGGACGTGCTGACGTGCTTAGGATCAGGAACGCCGCTCACGGTTTTCATTTCGCAACCAATGCACGTCGCAGGGCTGTACCGCGCTTCGGTTGGTTCCGGCGCACCATAAATCTTGTGAAGCTGCGCATAGTCTGCATCGCCGCCGAAAGCCTTCTCAACGGCTGCAAGATAGGGCTTGTGTTGGTCCGTGGTGATCTGTAGGCGTCCATTGATCCGCGAAGCGCAGTCTTCCATGAATGCGAACGCAGAATGTTTGCCGCGATCCCCAACGTGATAGGTGACGCAGAGCTTCGTGTCGGCGTCAATCGCCGTCCAAGTCCAAACGTCTCCCCATCCCTCTTGCTCCTGTTCGGGTGTGACGTTCTTTTTCTTCGCTCCGACAAAGCTCCAAATCTCATCGCACTGAAGACGCTGCACGGCTAAGTTGCGTACTGTGCGATGGTGAAAGTCGGCACAAGCGCAACCCATTTCGCAGAGCAGCTTGACCACGGTGTTCTTTGCTGCTCCCGTAATTCTGACCGTGCTACGGATGCTCATGCCTTCACAGAGGCACTTTATAATCTGCGCTCGCTGGGCTGTCGTAAGCTGTTTCATATTGACCATTATGCTTGAGGCTTTGTGATCTGTCAAGCATAAAAGTCAGTATGAATTAGAACTCTTCTTTAGCTAGCGGACGCCGAAATCTGTCGCCTCTCTGCCTCGCCAGTGTCATTCGCAGATGCCGGACTCTTGCCTTTCCCGCCTCCGTCGCTGCTTCTGTTATCTCCCCGATCCGATCCGTCGGGCGGACTTCCTTTGACTGGCACGGCACTAGATCCCGCTCCGGACTTCTTTGGAACCGAATTGGACGATGCAAAACCATGGTAGTGACCTTTCTCAAAATTGAAAATCGCTTCGCAAAATCTTTGATCGTGATCTTCACTCAACCTCTCTACAGGTAAGCCAAGCCGATCCGCTTCTTCAAAATCGATGCAAAAGCTATGAGCTGGGTATTCCCAAACAAGCTCATGAACTAGATCGTCGTTTCGCTGGCCAGTGAGAGCCAGCATCCTTTGTCCATACCCTTCCGCAATGGCTAAGGCGCGGCGGAAACTACCGACTTCCAGTGGGTCGATTTGCCCCAAGATAGGATTCATGAGGCCCGTTATAAACGGTATCCCGTGCTCCAATGCTTGCCGCGTACTTAAACTCAAGTCCTCGCTCGATAACGCAGTGAAGAATGCAAGCCATTCGACCGCCATATTCCTCATGTATTCGAGCGATTTGAATTCATCCAACGGTGAAATTTGGGTGTCCCTATCGTTGTCGGGTTCTCCCATTTGCACATCGATTGGGCCTAAATCTCCGAATTCCCCCATAAAAATCCGATCTGCGCCTAAGCACATCAGAGTAGCTGCACTCTTTGCCAAGAGTGGCACAATGATGTTGACTTCCTTATAGCGTCTCCGGAAGAACTTCATTATCTGGTAAGCCATATCCGGATGACCACCAGGCGAGTGCATCAGGATTTCAAGTTTTTCGCCCCGCCCCGTTAATGGACGATTAGCAAAGACAGCTTGCATTGATGGACCGCAGATGTGAGCGCGACCATGATGAATCATGCAGAAAATGCGAGAATCTCGCTCTTTCTCCAACTCTTGTATTTTGGCGCGAAATACGGACATGGTGTCAACTTTAGGTGCCTGCTTACCCATGACTGCCTACTTCCTATGCCAACGCGCATTTGCCGCCATTACAGCAATTTGTTTACGCTTCCTCGCGCTCAACTTTTCCGCTCTCGCCTTTCCACCTTTGAGGCCGCCCATTCGTCCGAGAGCGACTGCATGAGGGTTTTTGCAGTCCTCTTCAAGTAATGGGCTACCATCAAGGTGCTCTCTGATGGCTTGTTCTACTACCCTTCGAGCGATAACGGTAAAATCTCTGTCTGTGCTTGAGCGCCTTGGCATACCTCATATGATGCCACGTTTCTGCGATGGTGACATAACATTTTCGTAGAATCTCGCACTGCAATCCTCTTGCCAAACCGCTCAAGCATCGATTTCAGACTGACCCACTACCTAAATTCTTTGCCTCCCGACGGGAGGCTGTGGATAGGCGATTGTAAGCTGGAAACCTTTCAAAGCCGCATTTTGCCCCCTGCTGCAGCGAAGCTTTTCAAAGCGCCATCTAACTGACCTGATTCCTCTTGCAATCAACGCAGCAGCAGCCTAGTAAAATCGACCTAATCCCGCATTTCTCCGGCTACGGGGAGGCTTCTTGCTCTACTGGCTGCTTTACGAAAAGCTGTTTCCGTTCTTTCACCCCTTCCGGATCTTCCGATACCTCACCTTTCGCACTGCCTTCGCCTCGCTCACAGCGATGCTCATCGCCCTCTTCATCGGTCCCTGGGTTATTCAAAAGCTGCGCGAGTTCCAGATCGGCCAATTTGTCCGCGACGACGGTCCACAGTCGCATCTTAAAAAAACCGGCACGCCCACCATGGGCGGCGTTCTCATCTGTATCGCCATTCTGCTGCCCACCGTGCTGTGGTCCGATCCCTCAAACCCGTTTGTGTGGGTCACGGTGTTCTCAACACTCGCCTACGCCGCCATCGGCTTTGCCGACGACTACATCAAGGTAGTGCAACGGCGCAGCCTCGGTCTAACCGCGCGCGCCAAGCTGATGTGGCAGGGAATTGCCGGTGGACTTGTGGCAATGGCGCTGATTACGCTCACCCAGTTCAGAATGTTTTCCACCCGGATCAACGTTCCTTTCCTTAAACTCTGGCGTCCCGATCTCCAGTGGCACCACTGGCCGGCAACGCTTCACTACATGGGGCTGCTGGCCTTTGTGCCTTTCGTCATCTGGGCGATGTTGTGGCTGGTGGGCACATCCAACGCCGTTAACCTTACCGACGGTCTCGACGGCCTCGCCATCGGTTGCACCATCATCGCAGCGGGCGCGCTGGCTGTGCTCACTTACGTCAGCGGCAATGTGGTGTTTGCCGACTATCTCGAACTCCAGCACATGCCGCAGGTGGGCGAACTCACGGTCTTCTGCGGCTCCATGGTGGGTGCGTCGATTGGGTTCCTTTGGTACAACGCGCACCCAGCCGAAATCTTTATGGGCGATGTAGGCTCGCTGGCGCTGGGCGGAGCCATCGGCACGGTGGCGCTTATCATTCGCCAGGAACTGCTGCTGCCCTTCATCGGCGGCGTCTTTATTCTGGAGGCGGTCTCGGTGATGCTGCAGGTGGGCAGCTACAAGCTGCGCAAGAAGCGCATCTTCAAGATGGCGCCGCTGCACCATCATTTTGAGCAGTTGGGCTGGAGCGAGTCCAAGGTGATTGTGCGTTTCTGGATCGCCGCGCTGGTGTTTGCACTGTTTGCACTCACCACGCTGAAATTGCGCTAAGTTGCGTTTGCGCGGGGCGCGCCGGTGCACAATAAGAGTTGTCGCGGCAGCCCTCAAGGACAGGCGAGTATGTTGGAGCTGAAAGGCAAAAAAGTGCTGGTTGTGGGTCTGGGTAAATCCGGACTCGCGGCGGCTCTGTTTTTACGCCACCAGGGCGCGCAGGTTACGGTCTCCGATGTGCGCAGCGCCGAATCGCTGGCCAAGGAGATTCCGGCGCTGCTTGACGAGGGAATCATGGTTGAGGCGGGTGGGCATGGTTTGTTGACCTTTCGCCGCCAGGACCTGATTGTGGTAAGTCCCGGCGTCCCTCTGAGTACACCCGAGCTGGTCCAGGCGCGCAGCTTTGGCCGTCCGGTCATCGGCGAACTCGAACTGGCCGCGCGATTCCTCAAGGGACAGATTCTGGCCATCACCGGGTCGAATGGCAAGACAACCACCACGGCGATTGCCGGCGAAACTCTGAAAGAGGGCGGACTGCCCACGCTGGTAGGCGGCAACATAGGCGTGCCGGTGGTGAGCCTCATTGAAGAGAGCACAGACGAAACCTGGTCGGTGCTTGAGGTCTCAAGCTTCCAACTCGAAAGCACCGAGGTGTTCCGGCCCAGGATCGCCGTCATTCTCAATATCACGCCTGACCATCTCGATCGTCACGGCAGCTTTGAGGCTTATGCGCGCGCCAAGGAGCGCATCTTTGCCTCGCAGACCGAGAGCGACTTTGTGGTGCTGAATGCTGACAATGCACGTGCGGCCGAAGCTGCCTCCCGATCTCTCGCGAAGGTCTACTGGTTCTCAATCGAACATCCGGTGCGGCAGGGCTCGTGGGTCGCGGATGGATACGTGGTTTACCGTGGCGATCCCGGCACCGCGATTGAGCAGGTAATGCCGCTCGCAAAGATTCCGCTCAAGGGCGAGCACAACGTCGAGAACGTGCTGGCCGCGGTCACCGCCGCGCGGCTGGCGGGCGTCGCAAGCGATTCCATTGCGCGCGCGATCGAAAAGTTCCAGGCCGTTGAGCATCGGCTTGAGTTTGTGGCCACGGTGCATGGAGTTGAATTCTTTAACGACTCGAAGGCCACCAATGTTGACGCCACCGCAAAAGCTGTTGCGGCGTTCTCTAATGGCATTCATCTCATCCTGGGCGGCAAAGACAAGGGCTCTGATTACACCACGCTCTCGCAATTGCTGCGGGAGCGGGTGCGCGCCATTTACACCATCGGAACAGCGGCTGAAAAGATAGAGTCGCAACTGCGCGGCGTGGTCTCAATCCACTCCTGCGAAACGCTCGACATCGCCGTAGCGCGCGCTGCCGCGGCGGCGCATCCCGGCGAAGTAGTTTTGCTGGCCCCGGCCTGCTCCAGCTTCGACCAGTTTGAAAATTACGAACATCGCGGCCGGGTTTTCAAGGATTTAGTTAACCGGATGCGGAGCGGAAAACCATGGCAAAGCTCGTAGGCGTCGACAAGTGGTTGTTCTTCACCACGCTCCTGCTCGTAGTGGTGGGGCTGGCGATGGTGTTTTCAGCCTCGGCTGTGGTGGCGCAGGAGCGTTACCACTCTGAGTTTGCGGATGTGGGCCGCCAGGCTGGCTGGGCGCTGGCAGGCGTGCTGGCAATGGTTGTGCTCATGAACATCGATGCCAGCCGCTACAAATCGCCGCGCTTTATCTATCCGGCCCTCTGCGTCACCACAATTTTGCTGGTAATGGTCTTCTTTGTTCCCGGCTCGCACAACACCCATCGCTGGATTCGCTTCGGAAGCCACTTCACTTTTCAGCCATCTGAGATAGCCAAGCCGGTGCTGGTGCTTTTTCTTGCGTGGTTTCTCCACAACCGGCTCGATGCCATGCACAAGTGGAAAGAGACGCTGATGCCGGCGGCCTTGATTCCGCTTTTATTTATTCTGCTGGTGGTGCGCCAGCCCGATCTTGGCACCGCGCTGGTGCTGGCCGGAGTTACGGGCATGATGCTGGTGCTGGCCGGCCTGGAGTGGAAATATGTGATTGGCGGCCTCACGGCGATGGTGGTGGGCGTGGCGCCGATGCTCTATTTTGTGGCATGGCGCTGGAAGCGCGTGCTCGCCTTCCTCAATCCCGACGCCGATCCGCAGGGCGCAGGCTTCCACATCAACCAATCGCTGATTGCGGTGGGCACCGGCGGACTCTCAGGCCGCGGCTACATGGAGGGCATGCAAAAACTCTTCTACCTGCCTGAGGCTTCAACCGACTTTATTTTTGCGAACATTGCCGAAGAGCTGGGCTTTATCGGCGCCATCACCATCCTGCTGCTGTTCGTGGTCTTCGGCGTTCGCGGGCTGCGCGCCGCGCTTCGTTCGCGCGACCCCTTCTCGCGCATGGTCGCCTTCGGCATCTCGACCGCAATCCTGCTGCAGGCCTTCTTCAACATCAGCGTGGTGCTCTCCATGGTGCCCACCAAGGGCATCCCGCTGCCGCTCATCTCCTCTGGCGGGACTTCAGTTTTCTGCACTCTGGCCAGTATCGGCATTCTCTTGAACATCACCAGAAAAGTGGAGTGAGCTGGCTGCTTTCATGAGCTAAGGAGATTGCGCCCCCCCAAGGGCTAAATGGGATGGGGAAAGCTCCAAGGATATGAGCATTGTGTCAGGGCACGAGTTTACTCGTGCCGATGAAACCCCAAAATTGAGTTTGGGGCTTTAGCCCCTGAAGCACTGATGTGAACGACAAGACAGTCTAAGCATAGCCAGTTGAGTGCTCAGTTACGGAAAGACGAAAAAGAGTATGCGCATTCTTCGAACGGTCATGGGTTGGGTTTTCGGAATCTCGTGGCTGTTACTCCTCCTGGGATCGCCACAGGCAGTTCTGGCTATTGCAAAAACTCTGAGAGACCATCAGTACACTTCCTGGAATTTCAAGACATGGCTCGTTGTCCTGATGGTCATCGCAATTCTCCTCGCGGCGTACATTACCTTCTTGGTTGCATGGTGGACCAACTGGAGGAGAACGAGGTCGGCGAGAGGCTGGGGGATTGCCGCGAGCCTGATTTTTGTGATGCTTTCGATAGAGATTTTCATTGATCGTTTACTATCGAGCTGGGGGGCCTCAGGGTTTGAGCTGGCCATAGGAGTTTTGGGGTTGATTGCATTCGCGCCCCGCATGGAAATAGCGCCAAAGATAGACGACCCCAATCCAGAAAACGAATCCAATTAAGAAGGCGCACGCTTGTCGGACCTGCGCGTGCTCATTGCCGTCGGCGAACTGGAAGCCACATCGTTCCCGCGTTCGCGCTGGCTCGCGATTTGTTTGATCGCCTTAGTCGGTGTCTGACGAATCGATTTATCGCTAAGATGAGATTGAAGAAACACCCCTCAGGGGCTAAAGCCCACACAAGTAGACGGCATATTCGGCGCGACTGAAGCGGTGCCCTGACACAAGACAAGCGGCGTCAGGATTCGTCAAACGATCACCCTGCGCCACTCCGCTTTCGAATGACAGCCAGGCCGCTCACAGCCGTGTTAACCTTTATCTAAACATCGGGGTTCATTCCGGAGCCACCGCGATAGTTTTTTGAAGCACCCTCTGCCGATCAATAGAACCGAGAGAAAATCCCCCGGGCTCGAATTATTTGAGGCAACATTGGAACAATTGCGCATCCTGATCGCCGGTGGCGGGACCGGAGGGCACATCATCCCCGCGCTTGCGGTGGCGCGCGAACTTGTCGATCAGCATAGCGCCGATGTGCTCTTCATCGGCACTAATCGCGGCATGGAAATGCGGCTTGTGCCCGAGGCTGGATTCAGGCTCCGTACCATCGATGTCGGCCCCCTCAAGAATGTCTCGATCGCCACCCGCATTCGCACCCTCTTTCAACTGCCCCAAAGCATCTTTGAGTGCCGGCATCTCATCCGCAACTTCAATCCCGGCGCAGTGCTGGGCGTGGGAGGCTACGCGTCGGGCCCCGCAATGGCCGCTGCCCTGCAGTTGAACGTGCCCACCATGGTCTTTGAGCCCAACGCCATGCCCGGCTTCGCCAACCGCATCGTGGGCAAACGTGTTCGGGCCGCTGCGGTGAACTTTGCTTCGGCGGAGCGATGGTTTCGCAACAGCGAGGTCACTGGAATCCCAGTCCGTCCCGAGTTCTTCCACCTTCATCCGCCCACCGGCGCTTTCCCGCACCTGCTGGTTTTTGGCGGTTCGCAGGGAGCGCGGATTTTCAACACCAACCTGCCCAAGGTGATTGCCGCGCTACTTGACGCGGTGCCTGGTCTCACGGTTTTGCATCAGAGCGGAGTACGTAACGGAGAAGTAACGCAGGCAGCCTACGAGGCCAGCGGCGCAGATCGAGCGCGCTGGCAGGTTGAGCCCTTCATCAACGACATGCCGGAGCAATTCGCGCAGGCCCACCTGGTAATGGCGCGCAGCGGCGCATCCACGGTGGCCGAGCTGGCCGCTGCCGGAAAGCCGGCCATGCTGGTGCCGTTTGCCGCGGCCGCTGACCAGCACCAGCGCCGCAACGCCGAGGTCATGGTGGATTCAGGCGCAGCCGTAATGTTGCAGGAGAGCGAGTTTGAACAACCCGACAAGCTGCTTCGAACTCTGGTTGAGCTGCTTGGCTCGCCGGAGCGATTGGCTGCAATGGGAGTGGCCGCCCGCCGCCAGGCCCATCCCCACGCCGCCGAGCGCATCGCCGAAAAACTGGTGGAAATGGCGGGGAAACCAGCCGGCAGGTAAGCACGTCAGCGCGTTAGCGGTATCGTTGGGGCAAATTCAGAATCAGTGGCTTTCGGTCATCGCAGTCCACCACTTCGCAAGGGTAATGTGCGATCGATTTTGCTGAAGTATCGGCTCGTTCTCTTGAATCAGATGGTCCATCGACTCGAGTTCGTTCTTCATAGCGGGCCTGAGTTTGCTCTCGGCAGATGTCAATGCGCCTTCTGAAATTGCCGGATACTGCGCATGGAATTGAGCCACTGTCTCGGAATCAGGATTGGCGGATAGCTGTTGAATTGCAGTACGTATATGTTCGATTTTCGATTCATCGTCGAGGCCGTCGTCTGCAAGGATAGGATCCGCCAGGTGCTCGATACGCAAATGTTGCACGCGCGCGCCGAATTCGGCTGCAGCCATTTCCGCCGCATCCCGCTCGTCTCCCTCATAGGAGCCATCGGCAAAAAGGACTGCCTGAAGGGTCACGTATTGCGGTTGCGGATCTTCAATAAATGTCCCGTCGACTGTCTTCCCGGAGTGGGGCACGCCCAGCGACAGCACATAACTTGAATTGGGAGCAATTACCGCGGACAACCCCCCCTTGAGCACTTGCGTGACAGAACCTGAGCGCGTCTCGTCAGAAGTGCCGATTCGAAATGCATCGACAGCTTTGTTGGATTGGTTGTGCAAGGACAGATTTCCAATGGTCCTGTCGACAGGCGCGTATTCGATCTGAATCGATGGCGCATCGCTGCGCGTCAGAGGGTGATATGGAATATCCGATTGAGCTGTAACGATGTGGAGCGTGAGCGGTTCAAGACCCGCTTGTTCCATCTCAGGGAAGGTGACGGTATCGTTCAGCTTTCCAGAATGCGTTGCCAGGGTCTGGGAGCGCAGCTTATCTAAGGGAGCAGGCGGATTCTGGTGGTCGTAGTTGCCGTAGTAGACAGTCGGCGTAATGAGTACGGAGTCTCCCTTGGCACAAATCTCCCACTGTAGCGCCGAAGGCTGCTCAACGCCCGCGCCCGCGTTGGCTAGCCGGTTGAGGTTCTGGTGATAAGAAAAGGTCGTGCAAGGGCTGGAAGTGGGCGACGCTGCTTCAGGGACCGTGAGGTAATAGGGGAGCGGCCCGTCAAAGCCGGGGAACTCGATGGCAAACCTGGCGTGGGCTGCCGGCGATTGCGCAACGGTGTTGCCCGCGCACACATAACCGAGCGCGAACACGATTAAATATCTGAAGGTTCTTGCAGACATTTTAGGCTCCTGCAGGCCTGGCTACGGCCTATTATAGGCACACTTGGATTATTGGCACTTTTGGAAACAAGATCTCAATAAGCGTGCCATCCCCTTCTTGCGCCAAAAACAAAAAGCCCGCTTGCCGAAGCAAGCGAGCCTTTTATCTGTTTGAGCCGGGTTAGTTTGCCCAGCCCACAAGATTACCGGTGGCCACCGCCACCGCCGTGTCCGCCGCCTCCACCATGGAAGCCGCCGCCACCGCCGGCATATCCACGAGCTGCGCCGCCGCTATAACCACGGGCTGCAGGAGCCGCTCCGCGAGCTGCGCCACCGGCATAACCACGAGCTCCGCCGGCATATCCGCGAGCTCCGCCGCCATAACCCGGCCGGCCGCCGTAGCCTGCGCCAGCATAACCGTGTCCGCCGTAGTATCCGCGTCCACCATAATATCCGCGGCCGCCCCAGCCGTGTCCCCAACGTCCGCCGCCCCATCCCCAGCCGTACCACGGGCCGGCACCGATGAACACACCGCCCATAAACCAGTTAGGGCCGTAATAGCCATAAGGCGCGCAGGCATAGGGGTAATACGGGTAATAGCCCCAGTCGCAAACCGGCGGGCCATAAGCGTCAACCGGCGCAACCACTTCCGGACCAACTCCTACTCCCACTGCAACCTGGGCATGCGCGGTTGCCATCAATGGCACCGCCAGAATCACTGCAAGTAAAGCTAAACGGAAGCTCTTCATAACACCCTCCCTGTGCTGCCACCACCGGCCCGTTTCCGGTCCGGAATCTTTTGCTCAGCACCTTCGGCTGAAACCACCTTGTCTTCAGCCGGCCTACATACTCTTAAACCAATCTCTGCTAATTAAGTTGCGGTCCTCAGAAGCCCTGGCGTCCCACTGTTTGATCCATCAGAACCTTACCGCCAGGCTAGATTCCGGCCGCTCTCCCAAGCCCGGGTCCCCCACGTTGTCTCTAGCATCGACAATACACCTCATATGACGCTCCGGCGGGGAAAACGGAGCATGAAAAAGCGGCCTTCAGGGGGTTGCCTGAAGGCCGCTGAGGCTAGGCAGCAGAGGGGGGAGCTACCTGCGGAAGTAGGGGGCCGGGCCATAGTGACGGCCGTAAAACACCGGTCCACGGTAAAAGCCGGGGCGAATCACGACGCCTACCCGCGGCGCACGCCAGAAGCCCGGAACCCAAACACCGCCGTTGTAGTATCCGGCGACCCACACATATCCATCTCCGGGGCAGGGGGGAACATAAGCAACCGGTCCGCCCACCACGATTCGAACGCCGGCAGCCTTCGCCTGTGTTGCGCCCAATCCCAAGGTTCCAGCTACCAGCGCTGCACCAAGTACCACCTTCTTCAAAATGCTCTTCATAACTGCTCCTTTCCAGCCGGCCTCAACGTCTGAGAGCCGCCCTGGCTTCTCACCCCAACGACGAAGACCTGTCGTTGGGGACCCCGGCTTTCTTGCGCTTTAAAGCTTGGCTCTTGCTGCTTCGTGCGCCGCCGGTTATGCCTGATTGAACAGGAGTTGCGATGAAAGGTTGCGCTCAGACCGCAAAAATAAACCTGCGCAACTTTCACGCTGAATTGTGTTTATCGCCTTGCGAATTCCTTTCCGTTGACCCCCGAAAATGCATCAGAGTTGAAGAGACAATCCTCGCTGGCCGATGGATTAAGTGTGGAATGTCATTGTATGAAGGATGGCGCGCTTGTTTGATTCGATTGGTGTCTGGTTGGTGAATAGCCGGGCCGGACAATGCGCAGCTTACTGCGCGGCACTCCTGCTGGCTGCGGTCGCGCTGGCGTTGATTGACGACTGGTACGCGAAGAACCGCCGCATGAGGCAAGACGCGAGTGTGGCCGCGCTTGAAGCACTGTTTGCCTTGCCCGATTTGCGCGATTGCCAACGGCGAAGGTATTGAAATATTGATAACAGCGAAATTGTGAAACATTGATTAGCGGTGGGCAGCGCTTACTATTCCCTGGTCCCTAGTCCCTAGGTCCCCGTCTCTCTGTTACCCTTAACCTTCAACCATTCATGTTCGCGACCTCGCAGCACGCACATTTTGTAGGCATCGGCGGAATCGGCATGAGCGGCATTGCCGAGATTCTGCTAAGCCTGGAGATGAAGGTCTCCGGTTCCGATCTCAAGCGCAGCGCGGTGACTGACCGGCTCGCGCAACTTGGCGCCACCATCTACGAAGGCCACGCAGCCAGCAATGTCGCCGGGGCAACTGTTGTGGTTACCAGTTCCGCCGTGGCCGTTAACAATCCTGAAGTGCTTGAGGCGCAGGCCCTCAAGATTCCGGTCATTCCGCGGGCCGAGATGCTGGCCGAGCTCATGCGCCTCAAGTACGGCATCGCCATCGCGGGGATGCATGGTAAAACCACCACCACATCGATGGTGGCCGCGGTGCTCGCAGCCGGCGGCCTCGACCCAACCGTGGTTGTGGGCGGCCGCGTTGACGCGCTCGGCTCAAATGCGCGCCTCGGAACCACCCAGTACCTCGTTGCCGAAGCCGACGAGAGCGACCGCTCCTTCCTCAAACTCTCGCCCATACTTGCCGTTGTGACGAATCTTGACCGCGAGCATATGGACTGCTACCACGACATGGCCGACGTGGAGCGCGCCTTTGTCGACTTCATGGACCGCGTACCGTTCTACGGCGCGATCGTTGCCTGCAGCGATAATGCGCTGCTCAAAGCCGTTCTGCCGCGCGTGCGGCGACGAGTATTTACCTATGGGCTCTCGAACGATGCCGATTTCCGTGTCGAGATTCTGGATGCGGGGCAAGCAGCCGCAGCCGCCCCGGGGCAGGCGAGCTCACTCTCGCGATTCATGGTGCACACCGGCGCGGGCCCGCTGGGGCCGTTCGAGTTGCATGTTCCCGGCCGTCACAACGTGCTCAATGCCACTGCCGCGATAGCGATCGCCCGGCAGCTTGAAGTTGCTCCCTTGAAAATCGCCGACGGCCTCAACCATTTCCGCGGCGTCGACCGGCGTTTTCAGCTTCGCGGCCAGGCGTGCGGGGTTGCCGTGGTCGACGACTATGGCCACCACCCCACTGAGATTCGCGCCACGCTGGCTGCTGCGCGCGAGTGCGGCTATCGACGGATTCTTGTTGTCTTCCAGCCGCACCGGTACACTCGCACCGCAGACCTTCTGGACGAGTTCTCGGGCGCATTCACGGCGGCCGATGCCGTATTTGTGCTTCCGATTTATGCGGCCAGCGAAGAGCCGATCCCCGGCGTAACGGCAGAACGGCTCGCTGAACGCATCAAAATCGAAACAGGGAGCCCGCGCGTTGACTTCGCTCCCGATTTTGCTGCGGCAGTGGACGCCGTAACCGGCGCGGCGCAAGAGGGAGATCTCATCCTCACTCTCGGAGCGGGCAGCGTCAGCCAGCTCGCGCCGCAGATATTAGCCGCACTCGAACGCGTGTAATTGCGGCCCACCCTCGCAAAGAAAAGCAAAAACGCCGCGAGACTTGGGCAGCCACCCGGATCGCAACTCGGGAATTCGCCAGTGCATTGCTGCAATTTCATCTGTGCAAATTCACGCTCTTCCAATTAAGTTAGATGTGACCCCGTTGGACTTTCCCCTGCGTTGAAATTTGCATTCAAATTCGTAATCACAATGGCGCTGGTGGCCACGCTGGCGTACGTGGGGCTGGCCTCCGGGCGCGGCGCAGGCCATGTGCCCGCCATCTGGTGGGCCAACTCCGCACTGGCTTCGGTTTTGCTGCTCGATCGCCGTCGCTGGCTGCCGCTCCTCGCCGCCGGTTACCTGGGCAATGTTATCGGACACATCGTCTTCCACGATCCGCTCTGGGAGGTCTTCTCGCTCTCAGCCTGCGACACCATTGAGACTGCAATCGCGGTATACGGAGTGGGTTTTGCGCTCGGACGCCGCGTCGACCTCACCCGCCAGCCGCAACTGCTGCGCTTTGTCGGCTTCGCGGTGCTGCTGGCTCCGCTCATTGCCAGCCTGCTCGCCGGCATCATTCTTCATATCGCAACCGGAAGCCCGCTCACGGTGGCGTTGCTTTGGTTTCCGGCCAGCGCGCTGGGCATGGCGATCGTGGTGCCCGTGGTTCTGGGACTGGCCCGCCGCGAGACCCGCGAGCTCTTTGCCCCCGACCATTTGGCGAACACATTGCTCTATCTCGCCCTGATCGCCGCCGCCACCGTGGCCATCTTCACCGCCGCAGACTTCCCCTTGCTCTTTCTCATCTTTCCGCCGCTGCTGTTTCTTGTGGTGCGATTGGGCCTGAGCGGCGGAGTGCTTGGCTGCTGCGTGGTGGCAGCCATTGGAACCCACTTCACCGTTTCGGTGAAGGGAGGCCCGTTCGCTCAACTTACCGATCCCAGCCTCGAGAACCGCATCCTCATTCTGCAGCTTTTTCTGGCCACGGCGGTGCTCAGCGTGAGCGTGGTGGCGATTGTGTTTGCCGATCTCAAGCGCGCCAACGCTGCTGCAATTCTCAGCGAGGCACGCTTTCGCGAACTCGCCAGCTCAATGGAAGCGCTGGCCACCGTGGACGCTCTCACCGGCGTCGCCAACCGCCGCCAATTCGATCGCGCTATTCAGATGGAATGGCAGCGCGCCCAGCGCCAGCATGAGCCGCTGACTCTGTTGCTGCTCGATGTAGATCGCTTCAAGGGGTTCAACGATCTCTACGGGCACATTGAAGGCGACAACTGCCTCTGCGCCATCGCCCGCATCGTCCTCCAAACCACGCGCCGGCCCACTGACACTGTGGCCCGCATGGGCGGCGAAGAGTTCGCCGTCATCCTTCCCGGCGCCTCTGCCCATGGAGCGTTTGAGATGGCCGAGAAGCTACGTAAGGGCGTACTCGAAATGGGCACGATTCACAAGGGCAACTCGCATGGCGTGGTCACCATCTCGATAGGCTGCGCAACCGTCGTCCCCGCGGAAGGATCGAACTCCATCGAACTGGTGGCCCTGGCCGATGCCGCACTCTACGCCGCCAAATCGGCAGGGCGAAACTGTGTAAAGGCAGGCGCCAGGGAGTAGGGAGTAGAAAGCAAGTCAGCGAGCCGGCAGGTCGACGGTGCCTCCCGGCAAGATGAGCTGAAGGCTGAAAGCTGAGAGCTGCGCCTTTGGCGCCAGCCCGTATCACCTCGGGTTCCCCCGCTCCAGTTGCGGAAAACTGCCAAATCACTACGGGCTATATTGAAGGTTGGCGACTCTCACGACCTTGCTCAGGCGTGGCGAATCAGAAGGACACAAATCGACCTCTCTTGTGGGAGGATGAAGCGCCCGCGGTGGCCCGCGTCAGGCGCATGCAGGAAGGTGTGCCTGTGGCGGGACGCATCCGCCGTGGCGCTCCCGGCATGCCGCTCGAGATGGAAGATCCCGAGGGTGACGATGAGTCGGGTCCGGGAGGGCGCACTGCGCCGCGCGGCAAGTGGTGGCGGCCGGCCGGCAAAGCGGGCCGTATTTTCCTCACGCTTGGCGTTCTCACTATTCTCGGCAGCGTTACATTCCTGGGCATCACCGTGCGCCATTACCTCGAACGCGATGCGCGATTCCGCATTGCCGGCGCCGCCAACATCCAGGCCACGGGCCTCACCCAGGTGAGCCGCGCCGATATGCTGCCAATCTTCGGTGAAGACATCGGGCGCAATGTTTTTTTTGTTCCGCTCAGCGAGCGCCGCAAGCAGCTTGAGCAAATCCCCTGGGTCGAGCACGCCACGGTCATGCGCGTGCTCCCCGATCAAATTCGTGTGGCGCTGGTGGAACGCCAACCGGTGGCCTTTACGCGCGTCGGCCAGCAGATTGGCCTGGTGGACGGCGACGGCGTGTTGCTTTCAATGCCGGCCGCGGCCATGGCGCAGCATCATTATTTGTTCCCGGTGATCACGGGCATCGATCCCGGCGACCCGCCCGCATCGCGCAAGGCGCGCATGGCTGTGTATGGCCGGTTGATGAGTGAACTTGACTCCAACGGCCAGCGACTTTCCCAACAGATATCCGAGATCGATCTCACCGACCCTGAAGACGCGCGTGTTCTTGAAGTAGGAACCGACATTCTCGCTCACTACGGCCAGGATCATTTCCTTGAGCGCTACCAGCGCTACCAAGCGCATATTGCCGAGTGGCGTCAGCAATATCCCAACCTGGCCGCGGTCGATCTGCGTTACGACCAGCAAGTGGTGTTGCAGATGGCCTCAGGCAGCGTGGCCTCGCAGCCCGCACCCGGCGCAGCGGCCGCTCAACCCGCAACCGACGGCAAGCCTGCGGCCGGAACGCCGGCCGGCGACGCAAAAACGCAACCGGCAAAGAAACCCGCAGTCAACGCGGCAGCAAAGTCTCGCGCCGAACACGAGAAGAAGAAACACGCGGAGCAACGCCACACCGCGCTCAACCAGTTCAACAACTCTCCGCGGGCACCGGCCCGGTACGTGGGATAGACGACCGAATGGCTCAGAAGCAGAACAACCTGATCGTGGTACTGGACGTGGGCAGCGCGCAGACGCGTGTTGTGGCGGCAGAGATCAATGAGTCATCGTTGCGCTATCGCGGCCACGGCGTGGTTGAATCGCAGGGCATGCGCAAGGGCCTTATCGCTGAACTCGCGCCCGCGGCCAAGGCGGTACGCGCGGCCAATGAGCAGGCGGAGCGCGTTTCGCGACTTAACATCGATGAGTGCGTGGTGGGCGTGGGCGGACCCCATATTCGCGGCCTCAACACCAACGGCGGCTTCGAACTCGGCAACCGCATGCGCGAGATTACCCGCGAAGATGTACGCGCAGCCGTCGAGCGCGCGCGCGCAGTCGAGCGGCCTCCCGATCGCGAGATTCTTCACCTGCTGCCGCGACAATTCATTCTCGACGATCAGCCCGGCATCTTCGATCCGGTGGGAATGGTGGGCTCGCGCCTTGAAGTCGACCTGCACATCGCCACCTGTTCAGGCAGCGCGCTGCAAAGCACCATCACCTGCGCCAATCGCGCGGGACTCGAAGTTACGGAGGCGATTCTCGAATCCATTGCCGCGGCCGAGGGCACGCTTTCAACCGATGAGCGCGAGCTGGGCGTTTGCCTGCTCGATATCGGCGCCCACTCCAGCGACCTGGTGGTGTTCTTTGAAGGCGCGGTTGCGCATACGGCTTCGGTGCCCATCGGCGGCGCGCATTTCACCAACGATCTTGCCATCGGCCTCCAGTTGCCGGTTGTCCAGGCTGAGGAGCTTAAGCGCCAGTTTGGCAACGCTGTGGTGACCGCGGTTCCGCAGACCGCGGAGATTGAGATCGCCAACCCTCATCCGCAGCGGCTGGCCTTGCGCACCATCGCCGAGATTCTCGAGCCCCGCGCCCGCGAGCTGTTCTATTTCGTCAAGGAGAGCCTGCGCCATGGCGGCGTGGTGGATGCTTTGGGCGCAGGCTGCGTGCTCACCGGCGGAGGCGCGCTTTTGCCCGGACTGCTCGACGTGGCCGAGAGCCAACTCCGCGTGCCGGCACGAACGGGAATGCCGGTGCGTCTGTCGCATATGCCCGGCGAACTGGCCCATCCTAGCTACTCGGTGGCCATTGGGATGTTGATGTACGCGCATCGCACCCGGAACTCCCGCGCCCAGGAAGATAACAGCTTGCGCGCCAAACTGCGCGCCATGTTCGCAGCAAGTTTTTAGAAAGACAGCTTCTAGCTTCTAGCTCCTAGCTCCTAGCTTCTAGCTGAAAGCGTCGAGCACAAGCGGAATTTGGTGGGGTGAGATAGAGCATTTGGGGCTCGGCAAGTGGGCACACCTCGGGGAACGAGCTAGGAGCTAGAGGCTAGAAGCTAGAAGCTAAAGGAGAGCCAATGGAACAGCCGATTAACGAAGCTGGAGAGATGAGGATTACCTTCCACGAAGAGATGCCGCGCGGCGCCAAGATAAAGGTGATCGGCGTGGGTGGCGGCGGCGGCAACGCCGTGAACCGCATGATCCAGGCACATATGGAAGGCGTTGAATTTATCGCCGCCAACACCGATGTGCAGGCGCTCAAGCTCTCGCAGGCCGCCGTCAAGCTGCAGCTCGGCGTGCGCCTTACCGCCGGTCTGGGGGCGGGCTCCAATCCCGACGTCGGCCGCAAGGCGGCTCTCGAAGACTCCGAGAAAATCATTGAGGCTCTTGAAGGCGCTGACATGGTCTTCGTCACTGCCGGCCTCGGCGGCGGCACGGGCACCGGCGCTGCGCCCGTCATTGCATCTCTGGCCAGCGAAATGGGCATCCTCACGGTGGCCGTGGTCACGCGTCCCTTCGCCTTTGAAGGCAAGCGCCGCCTGATGCAGGCCGAGCGGGGATTGAAAGAGCTCATCGAGAGCGTCGACACCATGATCGTCATCCCCAACGAGAAGCTGCTCGCCGTGGCCAAAGACGCGGGCTTCTTTGAGAGTTTCCGCGTGGCCGACGACATTCTGCGCCAGGGCGTTCAGGGCATCAGCGACATTATCACCATTCCCGGCATCATCAACCGCGATTTTGCCGATGTGAAGACCACCATGGCCGGCATGGGTCACGCGGTGATGGGCACGGCCGTTCGCTCCGGCGCCAATCGCGCCGTTGAAGCTGCGCAGGCCGCCATGGCTTCGCCGCTGCTCGATGCGGGCGCAATCGACGGCGCTCGCGGCATCCTCATCAACATCACCGGCGCCAGCACGCTCAAACTCTCTGAGGTGAACGAGGCTTCGTCGCTGATCCAGTCCGCCGCCCACGAAGACGCCAACATCATCTTTGGAGCGGTGCTCGATGAGAAGATGGGCAACGAGGTCAAGATCACCGTCATCGCCACCGGCTTCCGCGACCAGATGCCCGAGCGTCGCGCCCGCATGCTGAGCGTTGAAGAGACGCCGGTGGTTTCAGTGCCCGTAGTCGCGCCCGACACCTGGATGCGCGAGGGAGACAAAGAACCGCAGCCGAGGGAACCACAGCCCAAACAGAAAGCAGAGCCCGAACCGGAACCGGCAAAGGCCCCCGCGCCGCCGCGCTTTATGAGCGAGGATGAGGACTCCGGAACCGACGACGCTTTCTTCTATTCGTCGGCAGTTCCGCCAGTCGCCACCACGGTTACCGTGTCCGCGCCGCCCAAGGCCATTGCTGAAACGGCAGTCGAAGAAGACGTCGCCACCTCGCGCTTTCCGGACTACGACGCCGAGTTCAATCAGGAACCGGCGCCGGAACCGGTAATCCACGAGGCTGTGCCCGACAGCCGCGGCACCATTGGGCGTGCCGCTGGGCAGACCGACACCCACTCCGCGGCGTCACCCTTTGAAGGGCCCGAGGAGCAGCCGCAGCGGGACCTCGATGTTCCGGCCTTTCTGCGCAGGCTGCAGTTCTAAATGCATTCGGTGATTTAACGCACATCGGATGTCGTTTTGATTACGTCTAATGAATCTGGACCCGGTAGTTCCAAAATGGGCCCCACCGCCGTTATAGTAATTGCAAGAACCAGAAAGTCTTGACCAGTCAGGCACACCCGGTTTCGTGTGCAACGAATTTGTTCTATCCTGAAACAAAGCAGGGTCTGGACTTGACCGGCAAATCGCAAGATCGGCTATTTCGCGGATCGATGGTTTGTTCCGCAATCGCGCCGAAAAAAGAAGCGTGAGCTCCGCCGAAAGGCTGAGCGCATTCAAAATCCAAGAGTTGAGGGGCGTTGCCTGGATGAAATTGTCTTGCGGGTGGTTGGCCGGTCTGTCATTGGTTGCATATGCGGCGGGCGCCGTTGCCCTCGATGTTCCTCAAAAGGTTCATCACGCCAAAACAGAGGCGCACCTCAGACAGACGCATCACACCGCCGCGCATCGCGCGGCTGCCGCTGCCAAGTCCCCGGCCACGCACTCTGCAGCCCACGCTTCAACGGCTCACACTGCGACGCTCCACACCGCTTCGCGTACTGCCACGGCTCATGCAGCCCCAGGCACTCATCTTCGCACCGCATCGCTGAGAGTACGCCGCCACCACTATTACGAGCGCTTTACGGCCAATTCGTTTATCACCGGGGCGCTGGGCCAGGACGATATCGTTACGGGCGAGGACCCGGTTGTGCGCCAGGCTGCGATTGATGCGCTGGGTGACATGAACGGCACCGCAGTGGTCATCAATCCCTCCAACGGACGCATTCTGGCCATGGTGAACCAGCAGCTTGCCCTGTCGCCGGGTGCTGAGCCCTGCTCCACGATCAAGATCACGGTGGCGATGGCCGCTTTGTCTGAGGGGCTGGTCACCGCCGATACCATGGTGCAGCTGCCTGGTTTCCGAATGAACATGACCCAGGCGATCGCCAAGAGCAACAATCTCTACTTTGAAGAGCTGGGCCGCGAGCTTGGCTTCGAGCGCGTACGCCACTACGCCACCCAGTTCGGACTTGGCGAGCTAGCCGGTTACAACATTCCAGGCGAGCAACTCGGCGCTTATCCTGATCAGCCTATTTCTGAGGCGGACGGAGGCGTGGGCAAAATGTGCAGCTTCGGCCAGGGCGTCTCGCTCACTCCGCTGCAACTGGGCGCGTATGTTGCCGCCATCGCCAACGGCGGCACGCTCTATTATCTGCAGCACCCCACCACGCCTGAAGATATTGCTAACTTCCAGCCCCGGGTCAAGCGCACTCTCGATATCGCCAGATTCATTCCCGAACTGCAGGACGGCATGGCCGGCGCAGTGGAATACGGAACGGCACGGAGCTTACGTACCAACTTCCACGAACTGCCGGTCTTTGGCAAGACCGGGACCTGCTCCAACGAAGGCACGCGCTACGGCTGGTTCGCATCATTCTCCGATTCTCCTCAGGGCAGCCTGGTCACAGTCTTCTTCCTCGAGGGCGGCCGCGCAACTTTCGGCCCGCGTGCTGCCGAACTTACCGGCCAGTTCTACCGCAACCTGTGGGACCGCAACTACTTCACCGCCAAGAGCCAGGAAGCATCGCTGCCAGCCGGAAACCCGGGCGGAGCGCAATAGGGCGCGGCTTAACCGAATTCACATTCAAATAGGGCACCAAGTGTCAGGGCACGAGTTTACACGTGCCAATACACGCCTCCCGTAGGGAGGCAAGGAATTTAGCCCGGAACAAGTTCGCGTGAGCGACCGCAGTCCTGGGTAGGCGCAACAGGAAAACTCCGCAGCCCTGCAGGGGCGGCGCGAGTCGGCACGCGAGATTATTTAGCCCCTGCCGCCTCTCACCAACGCAGGATCCCTTTCAGCAAGCTCCTGAATGCCCGCTCGCCACCTCCGCATCCCGGCCTTTATCCTTGACGCGGAATGCGGAAACTCAACTGGGTACTTGCCGGCATCGGAGACATTGCGCGAAGGCGCGTGATTCCTGCCATTCAAGCTGCGCCGCGCAGCACCCTGTACGGCTTTGTAACGCGAGATCCAGCCAAAGCCGCGGCTTACGCCGGCGCGCGCGCCTTCAAGTCGATTGAAGAGGCCGTCGCCGATCCTCATGTGGACGCGCTCTACATTGCACTGCCGGTTGCCATGCACGGAGGCGCCGCCATCGCTGCCCTGCGCGCCGGAAAGCACGTGCTCTGCGAAAAGCCGATGGCCATGCATTATTCCGAGGCCGAACGCATGGTTGCCGAGGGCGTAGCCAGCGGCCGGGTCTTTGGCGTCTCGTACTATCGCAGGCTTTATCCCAAGCTCCTGCGTGCGAAGCACCTCATCGAACAGGGCGCAATCGGCCAGCCTGTGCTCGCCGAGGGCAACTGCCATGGCTGGCATGAAGCTGAGGATCGTGCGTGGCTGCGCGATCCTGCGCTGGCCGGCGGTGGACCCCTCTTCGACATTGCTTCACACCGCATCGACGCCATGAACTTTCTTTTCGGCAGGGCCGAATCGGCGACGGGAATATTGTCGAATGCGGTGCACCAGTTTCCAGTGGAGGACTCAGCCACCGTACTGATAAGGTTTGCCGGCGGCGTGCACGGGGTCGTGGACGTTCGCTGGAACTCGCATATCGCCCGCGACCAGTTCCGCGTAATCGGTACTGAGGGCGAGTTGGGTCTCGATCCGCTGAACGGTCCCGAACTGCGCCTCACCACGCGAGCGGGAACCGTGGTGGAAATGCTGCCGGCGCCCAACAATCTCCACTACCCACTCATTGAGAACTTTGTGGAGGCAGCACTGGCCAACGATCCTGGGCGCCTTGCGTGCCCTGCCGTTCAGGCGGCGTGGACCGACTGGGTCATAGAACAAGCGATGCGGGCGAAGGCGAGCTAGGGGCTGCATAATCTCTTGCGTCCAACGGTACTTTCGGGCATCCGATAAGATGAACGGAACCTGCCTGCCTCGAACCGCCGGCAGCGGCTCAACTTCTCCAACTGTTCTTCACTCCGAGGCGCGCCATGGAACTACCCACGCACATTCTTCTCACCTACGGCTACCTGTTGCTCTTTGCCTGGGTCCTGATTGAGCAGCTTGGTATTCCGCTGCCGGCCACGCCCGCGCTGCTGGCCGCGGGTGCGCTCACGGTGGACGGCCAACTGAGTTTTACGCTGGCGTTTCTTGCCGGGCTGGGCGCTTGCGTCGTCGCAGACTCGGCCTGGTTCCTCATCGGCAGGCGATACGGGTCCTTGGTGCTGCGCATCCTGTGCAAGCTGTCGATGGAGCCGACAACCTGCGTGCGCCGCACCCAGGACTCATTTGGCCGCAGGCGCGGCACCATGCTGTTGTTCGCCAAGTTTGTGCCCGGGCTGGCCACGCTGGCCGCGCCCGTTGCCGGACAAAACGGCATGCAATACGGAGCATTCCTGTTCTTCGATGCGATCGGCGGCTCGCTTTGGGTGATGACGCTCCTGCTTGTCGGCCGCTTCTTTGGCGACGTCTTGAAGCGCGACCCCAGCCTGCTCAACTGGGCAGGCCGATTCTCGGGCGGACTGCTGGTTCTGGGCATCGTGGGATTCTTCCTCGCCCGCCTGTGGCGACGCAAGATGGTGCTGAAGAAACTGGCCCTCTCGCGCCTTGAGCCCGAGGAACTGAAACGCCAGCTTGAGGCCGGCGAGCAGGTCTACATCGTCGATCTGCGCCATCCTCTCGAGCTGATGACTGACCCTTTCACCCTGCCTGGCGCCCAGCACTTTGCGCCCGACGTGCTCGCCCTGCGCCATGGCGAGATTCCCCGCGACCGGGACATCGTGCTTTACTGCACCTGCCCCAGCGAGGCCACTGCCGCCAAAACCGCGCTCACCCTGCACCGGCTGGGCATTGAGCGCGTGCGCCCGCTGCGCGGCGGCTTCGACGAGTGGAAGCGCCTCGGCTTTCCGATGGACGCAATTCCGCCCGTGAATCCACTGGTCGCCGCGGTTGAACCCGCGAAATAAGTGCGCACAGACGGATGCGGATGGCATACTCATCCCATGGCAGACATTCTGGACGACGGCTTTATCCCCACTCCCCCCACGCCTGAGCGGGTAACAAAGAGGGCGCTGGTTCTGGCTGCAGTTTCATGCCGCGGTGTTATCGAGAACGACCCTGACCCCGAAGGCGCTGAAGGGTTGCGGAATCGCCTGCTGCCTTGGCTTGAAGCTGTAGGCGCCGCAACCGAGCTCGAAGATCGGGAACGACAGATGCTCTCCGCTCCGATCGGATTATTGGATCGAAAGGCATCGCTCAATGCCAGTTGGCAATCGGAAGGCATGACCGCGCTGGCTTGGGCGCTCGATTGCATTGAGCTTCCACCTTTCTACGAACAGTGCGATCCTGCCGAGACCGCAGCCAAGATGGGTTTTCTGCGCACTTTGGAAGAAACGCCGTTGTCAAAGCCATTCCTGCAGCCGGCAGACCAGATCGGCGCACTGGCCGACTCTTATCTCACCGTCCATTGGAGGCTCAGGGAGCAGACGTTGCGTCCGCGACACATGGACTTTGTGGAGTATGTTGCCCAGTGCAATTGGGGGCCGCTTCATCTTGACGGAGTGGAGACCGTGGAAGGAGATCTCGCCGTTAAGGGCACGCCGCTGAACCGGCTTAAGGAAAACCAGTTCCGTGAGGCTCTGAGCATTACGCAGGAGCGACACCACGCCCTGAATTGGCTGCGGGGCTTTGAGGAACTCTACTCGCTGGTCACAACCGACACCTAGACTTTGTGATGCGATTCGGTTCGTGAATCCGGCTTTTTCTCAACTTCAGCGCGCCGCACACTGGGCTGAGCGCCCACAAACAACGCTGCAATCTTTGTCCCGATCGGCGATCCGATGCCGCTGCAGGGGTCGGGTCCCACGGCTGCCGAATACATGCCGTTGCTGCCTACCGTAATGTCGTTGAAAGCCTCTTGATTCAGCCACAGCTTGGGCGTCACCCACCCCAGCTTCTTGCCGAAGGCCGCAAACAATCCTGCATAGAGGGGTGCAACCGCGCTGGTGCCGCCCAGCACCGTTGCTGAGCCGTGAATGAATACCTGGTAGCCGGTGTCAGGATCGCCGTCGGCGCACACATCGGGCACCATGCGGCCGGTTCCGTACTGTGTGTTGGCCGGCGCCGGCGGCGCGTCGATCTGCCAGCTCTGCGCCGGGAAGAGTGTCGAATATCCGCCGCCGGTTCCTGAGCCGTCTGTCTGGCCGGGGTTGTCGTTCCACACCGTCTCGCTGGTGGCTGTTTTGTTGGTGCCGCCGCAGCCCACTACATGCGGGCACGACGACGGGCAATCCACGTTTGCCGGCGTGGGACCGCCGTCGCTCGAATCGTTGTCGCCCGCAGCTCCAAAGATCGCCATGCCACCTGCTGTGGCCGTCTCCGCCGACTGCTCAAGCGCATCGGCTTCGGTTGCGCCCCACTGCGCTTCGTCAGCGCCCCACGAGATGCTGCATACGTCGCACCCGTCCGCAGCGGCTTTGGCGATCGCGGTCCCAATATCCTGCGACCAGTAAACCCGAATCGTGGCGGCCTGGCCCGTAGCCACGTAATAGCTCGCCCCAGCCACTTCAATATCCAGCCCGACCTCGAAGTCAGCCTCGCCCGCACTGCCCGACTGGTTGGGCGTGTTCTTGGTCCCGTCCACTGAAACATCGGTGATTGACGGAACCGGCTGGCCGATCGACTGAAAGTAGGCGGTAATGTCGGACTGCACCCATCCGCCGCCCAACTCAACAATGCCGATCAGGCTGCCGCCCGCCAACCCCTTAGGCCAGTTGTAGGCCGCGCACAGGTTCGGCACCGTCCACGAGATGTTCTGGCTGGGAGCCGGGGGGGCTGATCCACCGTCCCGTGGCTTCGTGTTCCGGGGCTTCCAATGTTTGAAGTAAGGATGGCATTTCACCTTGGGGGAGTCAGGCATAGGGCGTTCCTTTCGTATCCCGAGAGAATTGCATAAGCCCGGCAGGAAATGCAACGTGACGGAGGGACATAGCGGCAGGGAACAGGCGCAGTCGGGTGGTCAGCTTGAAGGAACAAAGGTTCGAGCATCGGTGTCTAATCCGGAAGGCCTCCATGCAGCCCCTCTCTGCATTGGCCGCAAACATTCTCAGCATCCAATGAATCGACGGAGGATTGATGAGGCCAGGACTCAATCCAAAGCACTTGATCGGCGCGTCGCGGGCGAGAGTACCAGTTCTGCTTTTGATCGCGGGCTTGGTCTATGTGGCGCCGAGTCACGCTCAATCGCAGACTGCACGGCCTGTCGCCTGGCAGCCCACCTTTGAAGTTTCTTCCATCCGAATCAACCGGTCGAATGACTTGGTGATGAGCTTTCACTACACCCCTGTCGGTATTTCCATCGTCGGCATTTCGCTTGAGGGTATCGTCCACTCAGCATTCCCGGGCTTGCACGAGGCCAGCGAAGAAGACCAGATATTGGGCCTGCCCAAATGGACAAAGTCGGAGCGATACGACATACAAGTCAAGCTCAACGAGGCAGACATGCCACGATGGAGAAAACTTGCTGTCGACCAGCAAAGGCTGGCGCTCCTGCCCCTCCTTGTTGATCGCTTCAACCTGCGTTATCACCATGAGTTGAAGATTATGCCAGCCTATGTGCTTTCGATTGACAACGGTGGTTCCAAGCTTAAGCAGTCCATGGTGACCGGCAAAGATGCGAACGGCCCCCATATGTTCCTGCCCGATGAGCCTGGCCACCTCGAGTCACATTCCACCTATATGTGGGAGCTGGTCGATACCTTGGAGCGCCAGACGGGCTACATCGTGCTCGACCAGACGGGGCTTGAAGGTTCGTATGATTACACGCTCCACTGGACCCCTGACGACCAGCCTCCTTCCGACGCTTCCGGCCCGTCACTCTCCACTGCTCTCAAAGAACAACTTGGGATAAAACTGGAGCTGCAAAAGAAGCCAATGGACGTTATTGTGATCGACCACATCGACCACCCCTCGCCCAATTAGCGGCCGCAGAAATCCAGCCCGGTACCGATTCGAAAACCAAGCCATCTCTCAATTAAAAGCTTTAGTATGAGGGGTGGAGTACACACCTTGGCCTACGACGATCTGCGCGACTGGATCAAAGCACTCGAAAAGCACGGCGAGTTGAAGCGCATCCGTGAAGAGGTTTCGCCGGAACTCGAAATCACCGAGATCACCGACCGCGTCAGCAAAATCGGCGCTGCGTCCCACCCTTTGCGCAAAGAACGCGAAAAGGATGGGGCAACCGATTTCAGTGAAAAGTACGCTCCCGGCGGCCCGGCGCTGCTGTTTGAAAACGTCACGGGACACCCGGGCCACAAGGTCCTCATCAATCAGTTCGGTTCTGAGCGCCGCATGGCGCTGGCCCTCGGCGTCGACCGCCTCGACGAGATTGCCGAACGCATTCACGGCTTGATGAATGTGAAGCCGCCGTCGGGCGGCTTTCTCGACAAGCTCAAGATGTTGCCGCAATTGGCCGAGCTAGCCAATGTTTTTCCAAAGACAGTGAACGGCAAAGACGCGCCCTGCAAGGAAATGATCCGGCGCGACAAGTTCGATCTCAACTATTTCCCGATCCTCAAATGCTGGCCCCACGACGGCGGCCGCTTTATCACGCTGCCTTGCGTGCACACTAAAGACCCTCGCAACGGCAAGCGTAACATCGGCATGTATCGCATGCAGGTTTACGACGGCCAGACCACCGGCATGCACTGGCAGCGCCAGAAGGTCGCGGCAGAACATTACCGAAACGCCATGCGCGACGCGGCGCTTTTTTCGGGAGACGAAGCTGGATCGGGAAGCGCGCGCGTGGCGATGATGGCTGAATCGGCCGGCGGCGCAGTCAACGTTCCCGACGGCCCAATCGGCGGCCTTCCCCAGGTGTCATTTGGAAACTTGAAGGGCTCGCGACTTGAAGTCGCAGTCGCCATCGGCACCGATCCTGCGACGACGTTCTCCGCCATCGTTCCCGCGCCGCCTGAAGTTGAGGAGTTCATGATTGCCGGCTTCCTGCGCGGCAAGCCGGTTGAGATTGTCAAGTGCGAGACTGTCGATCTCGAAGTGCCCGCCAACGCTGAGATCGTTCTTGAGGGCTACGTCGAACTTGGCGAGCTGCGCCCCGAAGGTCCCTTTGGCGATCACACCGGCTTCTACACCCTCGAGGATGAGTATCCCGTATTCCATGTCACATGCATTAGTCATCGCAAAGACCCCATCTATGCGGCAACCATCGTGGGCAAGCCGCCCATGGAAGATGCATGGATGGGCAAGGCCGTCGAGCGCATTTTCTTGCCCGCCATGAAAATGACCATCCCCGAACTGGTCGACATTCATCTGCCTGTCGAGGCCGTCTTTCACAACCTCATGATCGTGTCCATCAGGAAGAGTTATCCCGGCCAGGCGCGAAAGGTGATGAGCGCAATCTGGTCGCTGGGCCAGGCCATGTTTACCAAGTGCATTATCGTGGTAGACGAAGACTGCGACGTGCAGGACATCGGCGAAGTGGTTCTGCGCGTGGCCAACAACATCGACCCCGAGCGCGACATTCAGTTCACGCTGGGTCCGATTGACTCGCTCGATCACGCCTCGCGCCTTCCCAACTACGGCTCGAAAATGGGCGTGGATGCGACCCGCAAGTGGAAGGCTGAAGGATTTGAGCGGCCCTGGCCGGCAATGATCGAGATGGATCGCGCCACCAAGGCCAAAGTAGACGCAATGTGGGCCAGGCTGGGGCTGTGAGCGTGAGTGAAGAGATGAAACTGAAATTCAAATCGAACGATGGCCTCCCGGTTGCACTGCTGGTGATTGCTTTTCTCGCGTCGGCATTATTCGCGACCCAAACTTCGGCCGCGCAATCGGCACAACCCGCCGCCCAGCCAGCACCCGCGCAGCAGCCCGCAGACGAGCCCGCCAAGAAGGCCATCAAGGATCATGCCGAGTACGAAGTCTACGCTTCAGCAGTCAAAATCGGCGACCCGGCTGAGCGCGCCACTGCGCTTGAGGCCTTTGCGCAAAAGTATCCGCGTAGCGTCGCCCTTGGCCAGGCGCTCGCTGAGGCGCTCTCCGCGTGGCAGCAGGCCGGGAACACCGATCAGGTTGTGGACGTCGCCAAGCGATTGCTGGTCGCCGAGCCCGCCAACATTCGTGCTATGGCAATCGTTGTAGCGCTCGATCGCGCCCGGGCCGCGCAACTTCTTCACGTGGATGCGGGATTGCTCAACGAGATATGCGAATTCTCAACCAGCGGTCTCAACCAACTGCCGTTATGGCAAATGCCTGCCGGCATGAGCGATGCGCAGTTCACTGCAATGCGGAACAGCATGACCGTCATTTTTAACGCAGGTGCGGGAACGTGCGCGCTCAGTCAGAACGACCTCGCCAAGACCCGCGAAACCCTGGCCCAGGCGGTTGCCATCGACAGCACAGACCTTGAAAGTCTCTGGCAGCTTTCTATCGCCGATCTCGAGTCGAGGCCGGTCGATGCGAATGGTTTCTGGTTCTGCGCCCGCGCCATCGCCATCGCAAAAAGAGGTCGGAACCAGCCTGCAGCCGAAACCGCCATCGGCTATTGCAACAAAAAGTACACGGCCTACCACGGCTCGCCCGATGGATGGGATCCGATCATGGTGGCTGCGCAAAGTCAGGACGTTCCACCGCCAGGTTTCGACAAGCTCATTACTCCCTCCGGCAATCCCAACTCGATGACCACGCCCACCGAGCCGGCACAGAATCTTCTGCCGCAACCTGCAGCTACCGCTCCTGCCCAGCCCGCGGCGCCAACTTCGCAGCAACCCTAACCGCCGGATTCTTCGCACTTTTTCACGCTGCCCGCACGGCCGCGCCCCATCACCTACACTGAATTCTGTCTCCCATGTCTCCGTTTTGCCGAGTCGCGTTGCCGGTGCCGCTCGATCGCACGTTCACTTATGCGGTCCGGGATGGGCAGTTGCCCCAGCGCGGGGCGCGCGTCATCGCTCCCTTCAACAAAGAGAAGCTGATCGGCGTGGTGACTGAGCTCGACGTGAAACCAGAGGGGGACTTCGAGATTCGCTATCTTGAGGCGGTGCTCGACGATGAGCCGATCGTCAGCGACCAGTTGCTTGAACTAGCCGAGTGGCTCGCGGGTTATTATCTCGCGCCGCTCGGCGAGGTGCTGCGCGGGATGCTTCCGCTGGTGGCCGAGGTGCAACGCACCGTTTATTACCGAATCACCGACGCGGGTCGCGATGCCCTGGCAACGATGATGGAGGGGGAAGAGTCGCGCTTTGGCGACGAAAAAACCAATGCAGGCCCACTCCACAGTGCGCCTTCGGCTTCGACTCGTACGTTCGCCGAATCGGACGACTTCGCTCAGGATGACAGTCAGGATTTAATTGTTCCGGATGACAAGCCGAAGAAGGCGAAGCGCGCCAAGGCCGAAGAGCAGGAGATGCAGTTCCGCGTTTTAAAGCGGCTGGCCGAGGGCGAACCGGTGAAAGTCTCCACGCTGCGCACTGCCACCGCGGCCTCGCTCCCGCAAATTGCGGCGCTGGTACGCAAAAAATGGATTGTGCGCGAGACCGCAGCGGCCGAGCGCGATGCGCGGCGCATGGAGCGATTTGCGGTCTTGATTCCCGAAGCGCGGTTGCCAAAACTCACTGAGAAGCAGCAGGGAATCCTGGCCGAGCTGGCAGCCTGCGGCGGCGAGATTTCGCTCGCCGATCTCAGAAAGAAAGATCTACCGTCTTCGACTCTGCAAACACTTGTCCGGCGTGAACTGGTGCGCATCGAAGAGCGACCGGCCGTCTTTCATCTGGGCGGGTTGACGCCCACATCCGATGCTCCTGACGAACTGAACCTGGCGCAGCTTGAGGCGCTCGACACGGTGAATGCGGCGCTCGGCGCGTTCCACGCCTTTCTGCTTTACGGCGTCACGGGCTCTGGAAAAACCGCCGTCTATCTGGCTGCGATGCGGAAGGCGCTTGACCGCGGCTTCTCGTCCATCCTGCTGGTGCCTGAGATTGGGTTGACTCCGCAAATGGCGGGGCTGCTCGACCGCGCCTTCGGACAGAAAGTCGCGCTCATGCACTCCGCGCTTACGCCTGAGGAGCGCAGCGAGCAGTGGCGGCGCATCCGCAGCGGCGATGCGCCGATTGTGGTTGGAACGCGCTCAGCCATCTTTGCGCCCGCGCCTAATCTCGGCCTCATCCTCGTCGACGAAGAGCACGACCAGAGCTACAAGCAGGAAGAGACGCCCCGCTATAACGCGCGCGATGTTGCGGTCATGCGTGCCAAAAGCGCCGGCGCAGTCGCGGTGCTGGGCTCCGCAACTCCCTCGCTCGAGAGCTGGCACAACGCGGCGCAGGGCAAGTACACGCGCATCGATTTACGCGAGCGCGTGATGAATCGCCCACTTCCGGCAATCGAGCTCGTCGACATGCGCACCGAGTTCCGGCAGACGGGCCAGGAGCAATTGTTTTCGCGCGCGCTGGTTCAAGAGATCAAGGCATCTCTCGAGCGCGGCGAACAGGCGCTGGTGCTGCTCAACCGTCGCGGCTATTCCTTCGCCGTAATCTGTCGCGCATGCGGCGAAAAGCTCGACTGCCAGAATTGCGCGATTGCACTCACTCATCACAAACCCAGTGATGAAGATGGAGGGCTGGCCCGCGTTGGACAGCGCCTGGAGTGCCACTACTGCGGCTTCAGACGCACGGTTCCGGCGCGTTGCCCCAAATGCGACAGCGAGCACATGTACTTTCTCGGAGCGGGCTCGCAGCAGGGTGAAGAGCGGCTGCTGGAAATCTTTCCCGGCGCGCGCATTGGCAGGATGGACCGCGATACGGTGCGCGGCCGATACGATCTCGAGCGGCTGCTGGCCCGCCTGCACTCGGGCGAAATCAATTTGCTGGTGGGCACGCAGATGATTGCCAAAGGGCACGACATTCACGGCATCACGCTGGTGGGCGTGGTGGGCTGCGATCATGCGCTCTCAATGCCCGATTTTCGCGCCGCGGAGCGCGTCTTCCAGCTCATCTCGCAGGTGAGTGGACGAGCCGGTCGCGGCGAGCTGCCGGGGCGAGTCGTGGTGCAGACCTATTATCCCGATCACTACGCAATTCTCGCCGCCGCAGCAAATGACTACGCCAGCTTTGCCGAGCGCGAGCTCAAGTACCGGCGCTGGATGCACTATCCGCCCTTCGGCGCGCTGGCCAACGTGCTGGTGCGCTCGCCAAAGCTCGAGCAGGCAGCCGGGTGGGCCGCTGAGCTGGGCAAATATCTCGTCAAGAATCAGAGCGGCGGAGCGGTGCGCGTGCTGGGACCGTGCACAGCGCCCATCGCGCGCATCAAGGGCGTCTACCGCTTCCATCTCATTCTCAAAGCCGCCTCGCGCAAAGCGCTGAATGCCACGCTCCGCGGCCTCATGGACCACGCTGAGAAGGCCGAAATTCCGCGCCGCAATGTGGTGGTGGATGTGGACCCGCAGCGGCTGATGTGAGCGAGCAGCAGATTGCTATCTTTCGCGCACGCCAAAGCACTCAATAGACGCCCGGAATCAACCGCTTTGTGCTGCGGCTATAGTCTTCGTATTCGGCACCAAATGCGCGGCGGAGCGCAGTCTCCTCAACATGAATGCGATACAACACAGCCAGCGTCGGTGGAACTATGAAAACGGCAAAACAGGCCCATGTGCGTGAGTGAAGCGCAAATGCCAGGAGAATCAATTCCAGGCCGGTATAGGAAGGATGGCGTACGAGGCTATAGAGTCCACTTCGCTGCAGTTTCTGTTCGGCGTGCGTAGCTACGTTCGCGCTGAAGGCTCTGCCCAGTGTAAAAATGGCCACGGTGCGAATTCCCAAACCGAGAATCAAGATCCCAAGAGCCGCCGGCCGCAGCCAACTGTAACTCCCCGGCATATCGGGCGGGAAAAACTTATGCATCCATACGTCGGTCCAGCTGGACGCGATGATTACGACCCAGAGAAGAATCTGCGATCCTCGATCTTGTATTTTCCCTTTACCAGGGCGCGTCGTGGTGAAGAGGGCGAGGAGGATTTCCCCCACGACCCACACCTTTCCCAGCAAATCAAAATAGAATTCGAGATTCATGATTATCCTGGCGTGACCGCGAACTCCATCCAGATCGTAAAAGAATGTCGCGCGGAGTTCTCGGTACGATGAGCCGATCGGCTTAACCGTAAAAAATGCCCGCTGCGGGAAGCGCGCTCAATCTCTTCTCAGCTTGCGATTAAGGTCCGGCTGTGATTAAGGCCCGACGCCAAGGCGAGAAAACCCGCCTTTCGCTCGAGTGGCGAAAGAACCGGGGTCCCGGCACGTGGCCGGAGGCGAAGCGCACATTGCCCGAGCCAATTGCGGTTCAGGATTCCAGGCTGTGAAGCTCTTTGCCTGGCTTGAAGCGCACGGCCTTGCCGGGGGCGATGCTGACCTCAGTGCCGGTGCGGGGATTGCGGCCGATGCCGGTCTTGCGGGCGCGGACGCTGAACACGCCGAAGCCGCGCAGTTCAATGCGTTCACCGGCAGCCAACGCCTGTTTCAGGCCTTCGAAGACCGTATCTACCGCTGCTTCAGCCTTGGTGCGCGGCAAGCCGGTGCGCTCAATCACTTGATGAACGATGTCCTGCTTGATCAATGGAGTTCCCTCGCTCTTGCGATTTCAAAACCCGGTAAATTCTCCCGGTAGCCTTCACCATCAGACGCTTAAAGCCAACCAAAGTATCACCTTGGGCGATCCTGCTGGCTCGAGCCTGGCTGCCGTGACCTCTCGTTCCGCCCATTGTTCTCAAATCCGTCAGAGCGGAACTGGTATTGACTCTACCACGACCTACATCGGTCATATTACAGATTTTGCACGCAATTGTGGAGTCAGGAACGGGTGGCGGCAGTCAAATCGGCTGCCGGACGCAAACTCGTTTCAATTCCACCCATTTATTCCACAGGCCGCAGGATGAACTGCCGTTGTGATTTCACCCTTGCTTTCGTAAGATGAATCAGCAAGTTGGATCATCCGCAGGAGTTCTGACGCGAGGCCTTCACGTCCTCGTACGGGAGATGCATGTCGATCAAGAGCGACCGTTGGATCAGAGATCAGGCAGTCAACCACCGCATGATCGAACCCTTCAGCGAAAAGCAAGTGGCTGCAGGGGTTATCTCCTTCGGCCTCTCTTCCTACGGCTACGATCTGCGGGTGTCTGACGAGTTCAAAATCTTCACCAATGTGAACAGCGCCATCATCGACCCCAAAGCCTTCGACGAGCGGTCTTTCGTCAGCGTCCAGGCCGGGTCGGTCATCATTCCACCCAATTCGTTTGCACTGGCGCGTTCGGTCGAGTACTTTCGTATCCCCAGAGACGTTTTAACCATCTGCGTTGGTAAGTCAACCTATGCGCGTTGCGGGATTATTGTGAACGTAACGCCGTTTGAGCCGGAGTGGGAGGGGTTCGTGACTCTCGAGATCTCGAATACCACGCCGCTCCCGGCCAGGGTGTACGCCAACGAAGGGCTGTGCCAGATTCTGTTTTTCCAATCCGACGAGACCTGCGAAGTTAGTTACGCTGATCGCAAAGGCAAATATCAGAACCAGCAGGGAATTGTTCTCCCCAAACTCTGAGGGCGCGCGAAAGCGGTCGATTGGCCGTAATATAAGCGCGGAAAACAGGATAAGTGTGACGGTGGCGGGTCTCGGATCCGCTCCGTTATGGTGCGGCTCCTTTTGAAACGCTTGCGAGGGAGCGCGAAGATGTCGAAAAACCCCAAACCCGAGCTGATCCGGATCGGCGTGGTGACGGGTGAACCCATCCGGCTGGCCGGGCTTACCAGCATCTTCGACCTGCCGGCCGAGCAAGGGCAGCCCCAGCTTTTGCCCGTGGTGGGCTCCCTGCCCGAGCTGCTGGCTGACCAGAGCCTTGGCTACCTTGTGTTCGATCTTCACGCCTCCCGGGACGGGCTTGACGCCCTGGAATCGGTTCGCAGGCTGCGCCCCATGCTGCGCCTCATCGTCATCGGTCCTGAGGGCGACGAGGAACTGGTGCTTAGCTCGATTGTGGCCGGGGCCCGTGCCTTTCTCGATCTCACTGCCGATCCCGAGGTGGTGCGCCGCGCTGTTAACGTGGTAACCGACGGTTCCATCTGGGCCCCCCGCCGGCTGCTTTCCCGCCTCATCGACCGCCTGCTGAATATTCCCGATACCAGCCTTACCAACGCCGACCCCCTGCTCACCACCCGCGAGCAACAGGTGCTGGAACGGATCCTTCTGGCTCGCTCAAACCGCGAAATTGCCGCAGAGTTGGGAATCGAGGAGCGGACCGTGAAGGCCTACGTGGGCCGCCTTATGAAGAAGACAGGCGCCGACAACCGCATCAAACTCTCCATGTCGGCACTCAACCGGCCCATGCTGACCCGCGAAAAACCCGCGCCGTTACCCCAGCGCAGGGAGTCCCGAAAGGCTGATGACTAACTAGTAAACTCGATGGTTACTAAACGTCATTGGCCTTAAGTACTCTTGTGTATGTCTTTGGTTTTCCACAATGATGTCTATAGAAACAACGCAGATCTGGGGAAAGGAGTTCCCAGGCGCCATGATTCCATGAGGCCTGTGAACTCCTCTTTTTTCTGCCCGTAAACTCCCCGGAAGTGATTATCCACAAAACATTTAGCAGATTCCCGGTTTTACAGGGAATAGGGGCTCAGTCGGGGCTACGGGCGAAGGCCCGGAGGCGCTCGTTGGTGTCCGGGTGAGACCTTCAGGGGATGAGTGAGACTGCGACAGGCATCCGAATTGACAAGAGATGTTGTGGACTAAACGCCGGTGCGTCGTGTTGGAATAAATCAAGGGCTCGCTGGACCGAATCGACCAGGGGTTACAAGAGCGTACAGGCCCAGGCGCCAGAATTCCCTTCAGAGTTGTTTTAAACGGCGGTAGAAGGCAGATGACGCCGAAATCGTCCGACCAATCACCCTTCCGGCAACGGAACCCGCCGGAGCGGAAAGGATATCGATATGAAAAAAACACTATTGGCTGTTTGCCTGTGCTCCATGCTCAGCACTCCGGTCTTTGCGGCTTCGTCGCGTGACGATCTTCAGGCCCGCATCGATTCGGCGAAGACGGTTCTTGACCAGATTATGGCGGCGCAGGACCGAACGATTCCTCTCGACATTCTGCACTCCGCCACTTGCGTAGCCGTGGTGCCGGGCCTCATAAAAGGCGCATTCGTATTCGGCGCGCAGTACGGGCAGGGCGTGGTAACCTGCCGCACCGGCCATGGCTGGAGCGCGCCCGTATTCATCCGCATGGCTGGCGGCTCTTTCGGCTTCCAGATCGGCGGCCAATCTACCGACCTCATCCTGGTAGCCGTCAACGATCGCGGCTTTCAGGACCTGCTGAAGAGCAAGTTCAAGATTGGCGGCGACGCCTCGGCTGCTGCCGGACCGGTGGGCCGCGCGGGCCAGGCCTCCACCGATTGGAAGATGAGCGCTGAGCTGCTGAGCTATTCGCGCAACAAGGGCCTGTTTGCAGGCATCGACCTGGACGGCACCAGCGTAAGCCAGAACAGAGATGACACCCAGATCTACTTCGGCGCGCCCCAGGACTTCCAGAACGTTCTGCGCGGCAATGTGCCAGTGCCTCCTGGCGCAGTCGACTTTGTGCGCGATGTAGCCCACTACTTCGTCGAAGCCAAGAACCGGTAGAAGCGGTGGTCAGTGATCAGTAAAGTAGCGCCGGGCTCCAGGCCGGTTGTACCGCCGGTCTCCTGACCGGCTGTACTGAGGGCCTCCCGGCCCTCAGCTGCATCGACGGGCCTCGAATTCCGGGGCGTAAACTGAAAGTTGCCATCATCGATGCAGGAGAACATTGAGTACTGGCTGGTTGTGGCCGTGGCGCGTGCGCTGGGGGCACTGCCACGATCTCTGGCCCGCCTCTGGGCCGGCGGGCTGGCCTTCGCCGTCTACTGGTTCATTGGCCGGCTGCGCAGCGTCGGAGAGACCAATCTAAAGCTGGCCCTGCCCGAACTGCCCGCCCAAACCAGAAAAGAAATCCTGCGCCGCGTCTATATCCACCTTGGGTGGCAGCTCGTCGAATTCTGCCGCATGACCCGCTACACGCCCGAAAACACGCGCGAATGGCTGCGCACGCAGGGCCTGGAGCATTACCAGGCGGCGCAGGCCCGCGGCAAAGGCGTACTGGTGGTGACAGCGCACCTGGGCGCGTGGGAGCTTTCCAGTTTTTACCACTCGATGATGGGACACCCCATGGGCATGGTGATCCGGCGCCTAGATAATCGCCAACTCGACGCCTACGTGAACCGCATCCGCTGCCTGCACGGCAACTACGTTCTGCACAAAGACGACTTCGGGCGCGGTCTGCTGACCGCCATGCACGAAAGCGGCACGGTCGGCATCCTGATGGACACCAACATGACCCCGCCCCAGGGTGCATTCGTAAGGTTCTTCGGCATTGAGGCCTGCACCGCGACCGGCGTGGCCCACGTGGCGCGCAAAACCGGCGCTGCTGTTCTGCCCGGGTTCATGCTGTGGGAGCAGGCTGAAAAACGCTATGTGCTGCATTTCGGGCCTGAGATCGAGATTCCCCATACCGAGTCGGCGAGCGACGACATACTGAACGGTACCCAGCTCTGCAATAACGCTATCGAGAGCTGGATTCGCCGCTATCCCGACCAGTGGCTCTGGATTCACCGGCGCTGGAAGACGCGCCCGCCAGGCCAGCCCGGGCTCTACTGAAAGCTGCGGTTCAATCGCAAAACCATTGCCGGGGCTGGTGCCTCCCCCGTCCGTCGAAGAAATAAAGCGCAAGCCATGGGGAATATTCCTTATACTCATCCCGCAGACCTTGCGGCACATTTCTGCGTTGTCTGTTGACTGAGCAGGCCCGGATCTTAAAAGCAACCTGAGTCAGAGCCTGAATCCGCGATGGGATGGCCGTGTAAGGAGTAAGGCGATGATAATTGGCGAATTAATACAAAAACTGGGCGGGCGCCTGGTCAAGGGAAGTGAAGAAACCGAGATTCTGTCGGTAGCGTCGGTTGACAAGGCATCGACATTCGATTTGATCTTTGCCTCTGACGAAGTTTCCGTCCAGGCGGCATTGAACAGTAAGGCTTCGGCAGTGGTACTTGGGCCGGGCGCGCCAGCCGATACCGAGGGCTCGCGCGTTGAGATTATTGAATCCGACGAGCCGCGGCTTTGGTTTTCACGCGCCTCCAGGCTGCTGGCAACACCGCATCTCGCATTGGGTGTCCATCCCAGTGCGGTGATAGGCAAGCAGGTCACATTCGGTTCGAACGTCACCATCTCTCCGCACGCGGTAATCGGCGACAACGCAAGTATCGGTGCCGGCACACGCGTCGGCTCGGGAGCGGTGGTGGGCGTGGGCGTCACCATTGGCGCAAACTGCCGCATCTTTCCAAACGCAGTCGTTTATCCCGGCACAACGATAGGCGATCGCGTCGTTATACACGCCGGCGTGGTGCTGGGCGCCGACGGATTCGGCTACGTGCGCGATCCCCTCACCGGCGAATATACGCAATTTCCTCAGCAGGGAACTCTGGCGATTGAAGATGACGTGGAGATCGGTGCCAATTCCACTATCGACCGTGGAGCGCTGGAAGAAACCCGCGTCCGGCGCGGAACAAAGATCGACAACCTGGTCCACATCGGCCACAACTGCGACATAGGTGAAGACGTGATTATCGTCGCGCTGACCGGCATCTCAGGCTCGTCCACGGTGGGCAAGGGCGCGGTCCTTGCCGGGCAGGTGGGAATCGGCGACCACGCTCACATCGGTCCGGGAGTGGTACTGGGGGGCCAGGCCGGCGTTTTCAGCGGCAAGACCGTGAAGGGCGATGGTGCGGGCGAGGTGCTGTACGGCACGCCGGCCCGGCCGCTCAGGCAGGTACTGCGCGAACAGGCAGCGCTGGCAAAGCTGGCCAAAACCGAAACCGGCTCCGGCGGCGACGACTCCGGGTTCTGATTGGGCGCAGGCTGCATTTCAATGGCCATCATCGTTGTGGGAGGAAGCGCGAAAGGTGTTGGCAAAACCACACTGGTTTGCGGGCTGATCGCCGCGCTCGACCGATTCCATTGGACCGCCGTCAAGATTACAACCGATGCGCACCAGGGACTGCCTCCGATTCACGAAGAAAAATCTGCGGGGCCAGAAACCGGCACCGCCCGATACCTCGCTGCCGGCGCAGCGCGAGCTTTCCTTCTAACCGTTCCTCCGCAACGCAACCTGGCTCAGGTTCTCGATGAGTTCTGGCCGCGCATCGGCCGCGGGGCGAACTTCATCTTCGAGTCGAACCGCGCAATGGATTTCGTGGAAGCAGATTTGCGCCTGTTGGTAGATGGGCGCTCTACGACGGCGCGTACGGAGCCGAAACCTTCGTTTTGGGGCGCCATGCTTTTAGCCGATGCGCTTGTTGTGCGAGCCGACGCCGATAGCGTGGTCAGCGGGGATTCCGTCTACGGAGAGCCGGCACGACCGATCTTCCACCTGAAGCATCTCGACAACATTTCGGCCGAGATGAAGCGCTGGATCGAGAAGTGCCCGGGGCTGACACCGTAAGTCGCGCGCGGCCTATCCCCGCCCCAGTCGCCGGTTGCGCAACCATTTGGCTACGCCCAGCGTCAGCAGCATTCCGCCGAAGGGCAGGCACCCGAGAACGAGAATCAGCGCAAACCAGCCCGTGTTGGTGCTGGCCCCGGTGCGTGAGAATCCGCCCAGGACGGTCTCCAGCAGCACGCCGGCCACCACGCCCGTGCCTACAATCGATCCGCCCCACTGCAAAAGCTGCCGCGTACCGTCATCGGGCATGCGGTTCGATTCGGCCCCACTTCGGGATTGACTTGTGCCTCGCGCCATTGTCTTAATAGCCAAGCGCCAGCCTCAGCATCACGTAGGTGACCACGCCGGTGACCGACACATAGAGCCACAGCGGAAACGTCCAGCGCGCCACCTTGCGGTGCTGCGGTATGCGGCCGCTGAGCGAGAAGAAAAAGGTGACCAGCACCAGCGGCAGGGCCACCACGGCCAGGATGATGTGGCTCGCCAGCAGCGGCAGGTACAGCATGCGTCCGGACGCGTGCAGCGGGTACCGCACGTCGCCGTGCAGCGCATGATGCAGGATGTAGCCCACCAGGAAGAGAGTTGAAAACGCAAACGCCGTCATCATCGCTGCGCGGTGCTGCTTGATGCGTTTGGCGCGAATGAACGTGTAGCCGACGAGCAGCGAGACCGCCGCAAGCCCGTTCATGACAGCATTCAGCGCCGGCAAGAACGCATACTGCGCGCTAGTGGCTGCCGCCGGATGAACGTAGATAAGCCAGAACAGAAACAGCGAGGCCACCGCGCTGATAACCAGAATCGCCGCAATCGCGCCGCCCGTGCCCGGCTTCGGCCCCGATTTCTGCGCCCGTGATGTTGTCGCGGTGGTCATTGCATCCTCAATGTTTTCCTACCGCGCAGATCATCAGCGCCGTAAACAGCAGCGGCAAATAAAGCACGCTCACCTTGAGCAGATCGCGCGCCAGCTTACGGCTCTCGTCTTCACTTTGCGCTTTCAGAATTTGTGCAAATCGAATCGTGTAGCCCAGGTAAACCAGTCCCAGTACGGTGGCTGTAATCGCATAGCTTGCGCCCACCATTCCCAGCCACCAGGGCGCCAGGCTTACGGGAATCATCAGCACCGCATAAAATAGCGCCTCAACCACTGTAGAGCGGCCGTCGGGCTGCACCACCGGCAGCATGCGAATATTGGCTCGCGCGTAGTCGTCGCGGTAGAGCCACGCAATTGACATGAAGTGCGGAAACTGCCACACAAACAGAATGCCAAACAGCGCCACGGCCGGCCACTCGATCTGCGGCCTGGCCGCCGTCCAACCCAGCATGGGACCCATCGCACCCGGAAACGCGCCAATAAACGTAGCCAGCGTAGTGACGCGCTTGAGCGGCGTGTAGATGGCGACGTAAGTAAACGCAGTAAGCAGCGCCAGCGCTACGGTCAACATGTTAGTGCGCATCAGCAGCCAGTACGCGCCAAGGGCCAGCGCACCCATGCCGGCGGCCAGACCCACCCACAACGGAAACCGGCCCGACGCCAGCGGCCGGTCCGCGGTGCGAATCATCTTGGCATCGCTCGAACGCTCCAGCACCTGGTTCAGCGCCCCGGCTCCGGCTGAAACCAGCCCGATGCCGATCAGCGTGTCAATCAATCCGCGCTGCATGCTGGTGACACCCGAGGCCAGCGAGCCCAGGTAATAGCCGCCCCATCCGGTCACCAGCACTAATCCCACAACCCGCACCTTGAAGAGTTCGCGCAGGTCGTGGATGAATGTGGCCGTGGCCCCTGCGCGCGGAGCATGAAGCGTGTGCCCATGCACGCCGCAGTGGGGTGACGCCTGCGCGCTGGTCCCGCTTGCAACTGCGGTCATCTCAGCCGGGTTGGCGGTTTGTGAGGCGGGAGTCATCGGAAATGCGCTCGCCGCACGCTACCGGGAGGGAATTGCGGTGCGCGAGTCGCCTCTATCGATCATATCAAGTAAGAGACTTGCGGGTGCCCGCACTTAGCGCGTTTTTGTTCTTGCGCTAAGGACCGGGTACCACCTCACGCCCGCTGCAACGTAATCACGCTGATCTCGGGCGGACAATCGAATCGAAAAGGCACGCCTGTCGTCCCCAGCCCGCGGTTCACGTGCAGTTGCATGTTTCCGAACCGGAACCACCCTTCAACATACTTCCGGCCGCCGGCAGGAAGTATCAACGGGCCGATCAGCGGTATGCGCACCTGCCCGCCATGCGAATGCCCGCTCAACATCAGGGCCACGGCTTGCGATGCCCGCATCTCTACAACCTGGTCGGCAAAGTCCGGCTCGTGGCACATCAGAATTATTGGTTCTTCCGCAATGCCTCGAATCCGGACAGGGATTGCCAGATCGACCTGCGGGCGGCCCTGGTTCCAGTCGTCCAGCCCCGACAGCCAGATTCTGCTTCCGCCGCGCTCCAACGCCGTGAAGGCATTTACCAGCACGCGGGTGCCGTTATCGTCGAGCGCCTTCTGCACCGTTTTTGACCCGACCCCAATGTCGTGATTGCCGAGACACGCGTAGCGTTGCTCACATTTAAGATTGCGCAGAATGTCTGCGCACTGCCAGGCTGAGCCCTCAGCGAATCTGCGTGGCGCAATGCCATCGGTTACAAAGTCACCGGTTAGAAAAACAAAGTCCGCATTCAGATTGTTCACCAGCTTGACGGCGTGCTCAAGAAACAGCGGCTCGCTGTACTCGTCAAGATGAATGTCGCTGAGCTGCGCAATTCGCGCGCCTTCGAACGCCGGTGGCAGGCCTTGAATTGCAGCCACATGATGCGCAACACCAATGTAGTGGCGCTCAATTTCGCCCGCGTACAGGGCCAGCCCCGCGGCCGTAATGAGGCCGCCCTTCAGAAACTTGCGTCGCGTGATTGACCGGGCTGGGGAAGTTTGCGCAACTACCATTCTTTTATCGTAATGGAACGTGTGACAAGAGGCGAATTTCAGAATTACGCCTGAAGATTAGATGCGTGATTGTCCTCGCGTAGTGCACAGGGCGCTATTCTTCCGCACGTTTTTCCTGTGTCCCCACTTCGCCCAGCGGATCGTTATCGCGGTCCGTCACTTCGGCTAACGCCGCCAGCCGCGCCGCAATTTCAGGCTTCCATGCGCCTTCCGGCGCGCGCCAGCTCCAGTTGCCCGCCGCAACCGACGGCGTGTTCATGCGCGCCTCCGATCCCAGCTCCAGCAGATCCTGCGCGGGAATCACCACCATATGGGCCACGCTGGCTTCTGCAGAGCGTATCAATGCCCATACCGGATTGCCGCCGACCGGACCCACATATGCTTCAACCGCCGCGTGGTCACTCTCGCCCGCGCTCGCGAACCAGCCGAGCGTGGTGTCGTTGTCGTGCGTGCCGGTGTACGCAACCGTGTCGGGTGTGTAACGGTGCGGTAAATGCGGATGCGCTCCCTTGTTAGAGAATCCGAACTGCATCACCTTCATCCCCGGCATCCCCGTCGCGCGCCGCAACGCGTCAACCTCCGGAGTAATCATGCCCAAGTCTTCTGCCACCAGCGGCAGCGGCCCGAGCGCGCCCTCGAGCGCTTTGAACAACTCTTCGCCCGGACCCTTTACCCACGCGCCATTCACCGCCGTCTCTTCTGCGGCAGGAATTGCCCAGTAGGCTTCGAATCCGCGAAAGTGATCGAGCCGCACAATGTCATAAAGTGCGGTCGCGCGGCGCATGCGGTCGATCCACCAATCGAAGCCGCGCTGCTTCAAAATATCCCACCGGTAAAGCGGATTGCCCCACCGCTGACCGGTCTTGGAAAAATAGTCGGGAGGCACCCCGGCCACCCGAATCGGATTAAGCTTCTCATCCAGTTCAAACACCTCCGGGTGAACCCACGCGTCGGCCGAATCCATATTCACAAAAATGGCAATGTCGCCCAGGATCCTGATGCCGTTTGGTTCGGCCGCCTGGCGCAGTTCGTCCCACTGCAACGAGAAAGCGAACTGCAGCACCTGTTCCTCAACCAGCGCCTGGCCGTGCGCTCGGCCGAATTCGTTCAGTGCCTTCGGGTCGCGGCGCTTGAACTGCTCAGGCCACTCGGCCCACGCGCCGGTATTGAACTCGCGCCGCAGCACGGCATAAAGCGCGTAGTCGTTCAGCCACGCCGCCTCGTCGCCGCAGAACTTCTCAAACTCTTTCCACTGAGCGGCAGTCCTGTCGTTGTCGGGCGCATGGTCGATAAAGTTCCGCGCTGCCTCGTAGAGCAGCGGGAGCTTCCGCTCTTCGGCGCCGTCGAAATCGGCTGCGCCGCCCGTGCCGGCCAGCGTGTTCACGCGATCCGCGCCGATCCATCCCCAGTCGCGCAACACCTCAAGGCTGATGAGAAAAGGATTGCCGGCAAAGGCCGAAGAAGCTGCGTATGGCGAGTTGCCGTAGCCCGTAGGGCTCAGCGGCAGAACCTGCCAGACGTGTTGCTTGCCGGCGGCCAGAAACCTTACAAACTCATGCGCCGCAGGTCCCAGATCGCCAATGGGACCATGTGAGGGCAGGGAACTAATATGAAGCAGAACTCCAGAAGAACGTTCGAATTCCATAGATCCATTATCGCGGGCCACGCGGCCAAGCCCAAATTGCCGCGGACAAATCCCCGTAGGTAGATTCATCGCGCGCGGATATTTTTAAAGGGGTCGACCGGAGGACCCTCCGCGAAGCTAACAGCTAAAAGCTAACGGCTGGAAGCCGCCTCCTCCGCATCAAGCTTCTATAATCCCTGTGACCGCCCGAATCAACTGTGGAGCGATTCCAATGAAAGTCCAGGTGAAACCGTTGAGATCTGTTGAATGCCGTCTTCTTGCCCTTGGTGCGCTATCGCTATCCCTGCTCTCCATCGCAACACCGGCTCGCGCCGCATCTGCCGCGGTGCCTGAGCCAGTGGTTCTCGACTCCGGCTGGCAATTGCAGGATGTGTCCAAAGTGCCCGAGCCGGGCGCGCAGATCGCCTCCGCCGCCTACAAGCCAGGCGGTTGGTACACGGCAACGGTGCCGGGCACGGTGCTCACCACGCTGGTCAACAACAATGTCTACCCCGAGCCCCTCTACGGCGAAAACAACCGGCCCGAAATTATTCCGGAATCGCTCGTGCACACGTCGTACTGGTATCGCACCGTCGTTAAAATCCCCAGCGATTACAAGAACCGCCACGTATGGCTCAACTTCGATGGCATCAATTATTCGGCCGCAGTCTGGGTAAATGGAACCCAGGTGGGATCGATCAAAGGCGCTTTCATCCGCGGCAACTTTGACATCTCGCCGCTGGTGCAGCCGGGCAAGAAGGCAGTGATAGCCGTACTCATTACCCCGCAACCGAATCCCGGTGTACCCCACGAGCACACCGTCCGCGCCGGTATCGGCGGCAACGGAGGACTCTCCGCTATCGACGGACCCACCTTCCTCTGCACCCTTGGCTGGGACTGGCTACCCGCGATTCACGACCGCGACTCCGGAATCTGGCAAAAAGTTTATCTCTCGGCCTCGGGCCCCGTGCTTGTCAAAAACCCGCTCGTCACCACCGATCTGCCGCTGCCCAAAACCGATTTCTCCGACGTTTCTGTGCAGGCCACGGTTGAGAACGTCACCGACCAGCCTGTGAAAGGCGTGCTGCAGGGAACAATTGAAGACATCAAATTCGAACAGTCCGTCGAGCTGGCCGCCCACGCAAAGCAGCAGGTTACCTTCAATCCCGCCAACACGTCGGCTTTGCACATTGCCAATCCGCGTCTCTGGTGGCCCAACGGCTACGGCCCGCAAAATCTCTATCACCTGCACTTCGAATTCGTGGCCGATGGCCGCTCCTCCGATGTCAACGATCTCGACTTCGGCATTCGCAAAATCTCCTACTCGGTTCCCGGCGCTGACACGCTCACCATCTCAGTCAACGGCGTGCCGGTCTTCATTCGCGGCGGCGACTGGGGCCTCGACGAGGGCCTCAAGCGCATTCCATGGGACCGCATGGAAGCCGAAATCCGCTACCACAAACTGGCCAACCTCAACCTGATTCGCAACTGGGTGGGCCAGAGCACCAGTGAGCAGTTCTACGAGCTGTGCGACAAATACGGCATCATGGTGTGGGACGAGTTTTTCCAGCCCAATCCGGGCGACGGGCCCAACCCCACTGACATCGACACTTACATCGCAAATGTGCGCGACAAGGTTCTGCGCTTCCGCAATCATCCCGCCATCATTTTGTGGTGCGCTCGCAACGAAGGCTTTCCTCCGCCTGAGATCGATGCCGCGCTGCGCAAGGTGCTGGGCGAGCTCGAGCCCACGCGCCGCTATCAACCCAGCTCCACCGACGGCGCAGGCGTGCGTTCCGGCGGGCCATATGCATGGCGAGCGCCGGCGGCCTTTTACCGCATTACCGACGATTACTTCAAGACTGAAACCGGCTCAATCAGCGTGCCCACGCTCGAGTCAATCCACGGCATGATGCCGAAGAAGGATTGGGATTCGATCAATGACGACTGGGCCGAGCACGACTTTGCCAGCGGCAACTCCGGCGCGCAGAACTACCCGGCTGAGATTGCCGCGCGCTACGGCGCATTCCGCAATCTGGCCGACTTTGTGCGCAAGGCGCAGATGGCAAATTACGAGGCTTACCGCGCCATGTACGAGGGCCGCAACGCCGAAATGTTCCATCCCACCACGGCCGTCATCACCTGGATGAGCAACCCCGCGCAGCCCAGTTTTGTGTGGCAGATTTATCACTACGATCTCGAGCCCATGGCGTCGTTTTTCGGCGTCATGCATGCGGCCGAACTCGAGCACATTCAGTTCAACCAATCGACAGGCGACGTGCAGGTCATCAACAACCTCCCACGCGAGCTCGCCGACCTCACGGCGCGCGTCACCGTCTTCAACATCGATGGCACGGTGGCCTTGAAGCACGAATCAAAAATAACCGCCGCGCCCGAGGCCGCCACCAGCGTCGGCCCCATCGATTTTCCAGCCACCGTCTCGGCCGTGCATTTCATCAAACTTGAATTGCTCGACTCAGACTCGAAACTCATTTCGAGCAACTTCTACTGGCGTGGGCTGCCCGATCATCCCAACGACCTGACGGCCCTCAACCAGTTGCCCGCAGTTACTCTCAACGCCCATATCCAGAGCTCCGACTCCGGCGGCGCGCGCACCGTCACCGTCACCCTCACCAACCCGTCTAAAAACATGGCGTTGATGGCGCACCTGCAACTCAGACGCAAATCCGGCGATCGCGTCTTGCCCGTCTCCTACAGCGACAACTACGTCTCGCTCGCGCCGGACGATTCAAAGACCATCGTCATCCAGGCCGATACCAGCCAGTTCAACGGCGAAGACGCGCTTGTTGTTGTGGATGGCTGGAACGTCACGGTTAGTCCAGCGAAATTTAAAAGTGTTTCGATTGCACCAAATCTCGAAGCCATTCCAGAAAACTCGCCAGCCACAGGCTTCGCAGTAGCCACCACCGGCCTGCGGTAATAAGGCAACAGGCAGGGAACAGCGAACAGGGAACAGGCCGCCGAGAAAAGTACCGCCGGTCTCCTGACCGGCTGCAGGGAGGGCCTCCCGGCCCTCACAGGCCCCTATCGAAACAAGAATCTGGATCAATCTGCTAACGCGGAGAAATGCATGCTAAGACCTGGAAGCTGTTCCGCACACTTTCCGCTGGTATCCTCGCCTCGCCTGCATTAACCTTTCCTCTTGAAGTTCCGTTTCCCCGGAAACTCAGACAGCTCGGCATAAAAACAAGAAAAAATATGCAGACCCCGGCTCTTCCCAAGACTGAGTTCGAGCGAATCGCTACCCTGCGCTCGCTCAACATCCTCGACACACTTCCCGAGGAGCGCTTCGACCAACTCACCCGCATTGCGAAACGTGTCTTCGACGTGCCCATTGCGCAGGTCAGCCTCATCGACTCCGACCGCCAGTGGATCAAGTCATCGGCTGGCTACCCACCCGCCGAGTCACCGCGCGAAATTTCTTTCTGCGCCCACGCCATCCTGGGTGACGACGTGATGCATGTTGAAGATGCTCGCGCCGACCAGCGCTTCCACGACAATCCTCTTGTCCTCGGCGACCCCAACATCCGCTTCTATGCCGGATGTCCGCTGCGCGTCAACGACCAGAACCTCGGCACGCTCTGCCTCATCGGTCGCGAGCCCCGCACCTTCACCGCCGATGAAGAGCAGATTCTCCGCGACCTGGCGCGAATGGCCGAGCAGAACCTTGCCGCTGAACAGTTGGCCGTCACTGACAACCTGACCCAGCTCACCAACCGCCGCGGCTTTGAGTCCTTCGCAGGCCACATCCTCGCCGTCTGCAATCGCCTCGGCCGCGCCGCCACCCTGCTCTTCTTCGACCTCAACAGCTTCAAGCCCATCAACGACAACTTCGGGCACGCCGAGGGCGATCGCGCGCTGCGCACGTTCGCTAACTGCCTCATTACCGAGTTCCGCGAGAGCGATGCCGTTGCCCGCCTTGGCGGCGACGAATTCGCAGTCCTGCTTACCGGCGTGGCGCTGCCCGAGGCCCAACAGGCCACCGAGCGTCTCCGCGCGCGCGTCGACCGTGTCAATCAAACTGAGAATCGCGGCTACAATATTCGCTTCAGCGTGGGCCGGATCCAATACGATCCGACACGCCACGCTTCAATCGACAATCTGCTCGCTGAAGCTGACGCTGCGATGTACGACGAAAAAAACCGCGAGGGAAACGCGCGGTGAAAAAGCAGCCAATAGTGAGTAGCCAGTAGCCGAAAGCGAAAAGCCGGCAGCCCGCAGCTTCAAAAGTAAGCTCCAGGCACCGGCTATTGGCTACATACTATTGGCTATTGGCTGTCTCCCTACCACCCTAATACATACGCAAACATCAGCGGAGCCACAATGCTTGCATCGCTTTCCACGATGAACTTCGGCGTGGTCTCGCCCAGCTTGCCCCACGTGATCTTTTCATTCGGCACCGCGCCACTGTATGATCCGTAGCTCGTAGTCGAGTCGCTGATCTGGCAGAAGTACGCCCACAGCGGCACATTCTCGCGCTGCAAATCCTGGTGCAACATCGGCACTACGCAAATGGGGAAATCTCCCGCGATGCCGCCACCAATCTGAAAAAATCCCAGCGGAGTTTTCGTCGCCGTCTCCGTGTACCACTCAGCCAGTTCCATCATGTACTCAATGCCGGTCCGAACCGTGTGCACCTTCTTCACGTCGCCGCTGATGCAGTGGCCGGCATACATATTGCCCAGCGTCGCGTCTTCCCACCCCGGCACAAACATGGGCAGGTTCTTTTGCGCCGCGGCCAGCAGCCAACTGTCTTTGGGGTCGATCTGGTAGCTCTTTTCAAGCCTGCCCGACAGCAGAATCTTGTACATGAATTGATGCGGGAACCACCGCTCGCCTGCCTGGTCGGCCTTCACCCACTCCTCCAGCACCTCGTTCTCGATCCGCCGCATCGCCTCCATTTCAGGAATGCAGGTATCGGTCACGCGGTTCATGTGCCGCTTGAGCAGCGCCGCCTCGTCCGCGGGAGTCAGGTCGCGGTAGCCTGGCACGCGCTCATAAAAGTTATGCGCCACCAGGTTGAACACGTCTTCCTCAAGGTTGGCGCCCGTGCAGCAAATGCCGTGAATCTTGTCCTGCCGGATCATCTCGGCCAGGCTCAGCCCCAGCTCCGCCGTGCTCATCGCCCCCGCGATGGTAACAAACATCTTGCCGCCGTCGGCCAGATGCTTCTTGTAAGCCTCGGCCGCGTCTATCAGCGCCGCCGCGTTGAAATGCCTGTAGTGATGTTTGATGAATTCGGTAATTGTAGACATGACAGTATCCTCACTCTCCAGAGTGTGATTCTCCAATGAATTTTCATGGAAAATCTCCCGCGGATTGTCCTTCCTCACGCGAGAGGCAGCGGGCGCTCTTTGAAAAGCGCCGGTCGGAACCGCCCAACGTAGAGTACCACAAATCCAATCGGCGGCGTTGGCCTGTATTTCGCAGGGCGATCGCATGAAGATGGATTCGAGGTTGGACTTGGTTTCGTCGCGGCCCTACGGGACGCGGACAATTCTTCCAGGCACCATCCCAGGGTTTCGTCCGCCGCGACGGACTTCACGCTCCACCCCGCGGACCAAGACCTGTCCGTGGGGGCCCCGGCCTGGGCTATTTTCGACTCGTCGCTCCAGGACGGAGACCCGAATTCGGCTACCTGATCTCAAAAAATGGACCTTCCTCGTCAACTCGAAATGTTCATGCAATCGCCCTGCTTCATTTCGGGGCTCGACTAGGCGGGCTGCAGCTTTTTTCGGCGGACGAGAACGTAGACTGCGACCAGAGCGGCAGCGAAGCCGGCGGCGGCGCCAATAGCGAGCGCCCAGCGAGGGCCGAAGTGGTTGGCAACCCAACCGGTGATGGGTGCGCCAATCGGTGTACCACCGAGTGCGATGGCAACGCGCAAGGCCATTACCCTGCCCCGCATCGCCGGCTCTGTAGACAGTTGCATATTGCTGTTGGTGCCGTTGGCGAAGGTCAAGGCTGCCGCGCCAATGATAATGAGGGCAGCCGCGAACCACCAGTATCCAGGCGCTATTGCGGCCAGGGTACAGCCGAGCCCGAAGACAACTGCTCCCCACAATAGAGGGGGCAAGCCCTGTTTGCCGCGACTGGCGGCAAACAAGGCGCCTGAGAGCGTGCCCACGGCCATGATGGATGAGAGCAGGCCGAAAGCGCGGGCATCGGAGTGGAAGACATTCACGGCCATAGTAGCGATGAAGATGGGAAAGTTCATGCCGAAGGTGCCGATCAAAAACAACATGATCAGCATCGCCCTGAGGTCCGGTCTTCTCCACACGTAGCGAAGCCCTTCCGCGAATCCGGAAGTTGTGCGGTGCGCCCGGGCACTTTTACGTAGCTCAGGGAGGCGAAAGAAAGACATGGAGATGAGAACGGCTGCGAATGAAAGTCCGTTCAGAAGAAAGGCCCATCCCAAGCCAACGTCGGCGATGAGCAGGCCGGCGACGGCGGGACCGATCATTTGGGCGGCGTTGAACGAGCTCGAGTTCAATGCCACGGCATTGGGAAGATCGTCGTCGCCGACCATCACTGCCACGAAAGTCTGTCGCACGGGAGCATCGAGCGCGGCGGCGCACCCGGAGAGAAAGGCCAGCAGATACACGTGCCAGAGCTGGATGACGCCTGTAATGGTGAGCGCTCCCAGGACGAGCGCAAACACGCCCTGGGTCGCCTGTGTAAGCATCAGGAGCTTGCGCTGATTGAGGCGGTCGGCAGCCGATCCGGTCCAGGGCAACAGCAGAAGCATGGGGGCGAATTGCAGGCCCATCACAATGCCCAGTGCCGACGCATCGTGATGGGTAAGTTGCGTGAGCACCAGCCAGTCCTGCGCGACGCGCTGCATCCAGGTGCCGATGTTGGATATCAGTGCACCAGCAGTCCACAACCGGAAGTTGAAACTTCTCAGGGAACGAAAGGTCGCGGCCACAGGATTTGTCATGGGCGCGTCGGCGTGTTGCCCCCATGGAACTGGCCGAAGTGACGCGCATGCATGATGCTGATGAGCAGCGCGCCGAGACCGAGCATGAGGATGTGGGTTGCCGCTCGCGGATCAAAGGCGCCCACGTGCGCGACCAGCAGATACGCAACGACTGCGTTGAAGAATCCCCAAACGACGTTGACCGTCGATGAGGAGAGCCCTTTGCCGGGCGGTTTGGCAAAGGGACTCTGAAAGGGACGTCCCATGGTGCCGGCGACAAAATGAGGAACGGCATTTGCCGCAAATGCGCCCCCGAAGAAGTACGACACAAGCCAAAGCCAATTCATGATACTAATCTCCTTGTTTCCAGCAGCGAGATGATTTCCTGCGCAGATCCTGTTTCGCCAAGACGAGGGAAGACGTTTCTGATGCTGTACTCGTGCGCTTCCTCGCGCATATCGGTCATTGCATCGAGTGCCAGGGTCACATTGAACCCCTGCTCGTAGGCCTGGCGAGCTGTCGCCTCAACGCCAGTGGATGTCACCACTCCGGTCACAACCACCTGGGTTACGCCGCGCGCCTTCAACCGGGCTTCAAGATCGGTTGTTGCAAATGCGCCCCAGCTTCGCTTGGTGACGGCAATATCGCTCCGTTGCCGATCCAGCTCGGAAAGCAGGTCGGTCCATCCATCGGCTAATGTCTGGCTGCCGCGCGGACCCTGTTCCGTTCGGCCCGGCGCACGTCCCGCCACATTTACAAGCACCACCGGGAGGTCCTTCGCACGGAAGGCATCAATCAATGCGCGCGTCCGCTCTATCACCTCGCCGATGGGATGAATGAAGTTCCCGCCGGCGATGCCTTTCTGCAGGTCAATCACAATCAACGCGGTGCTAGGGTCAAGAATAGTAAGCGGCATGATTCTCCTTCCGGCATTCAGGGGTGACGTGGGTACGAAGCAGGTTGCAGTGGGCTCAATCCTCCGCCAACCGTTTAAGCAGTTCGAGCGCCATCTGAAGTTTCTGCTGCTCCTGAACCGAAAGTTTCTGCGAAATAGTCGCGGCAAACCAATCCTGTCTCGCGGCTCTGCCCTCCTGAATCCACTTCACGCATTTGGGAGTGAGCGACATGAGAGTTTGGCGCCTATCTCCCGGGTCAGGAGCGCCATGAACCAGGCCTGCCTTCTCGAGCGGCGCAACAATCGTGCTCATGGACTGCGGGCGCATGCCTTCAGCTCGCGCCAGGTTTGAAACCGTGGCCGCACCACCCATTTCAAGTCGAAGAAGCACGGAAACCTGTGATGGCGTCAGATCGTTGCCGCCACCATGCTCGCGTATGCGCAGCTTGAGCTTTCGGAACACTGTACGCATATCGGCAGCAAGCGTACGAGGCAGCGCGGTTTGACTAGAAGACTTTCGATTGCCCACCATGCGACTATCTCATATATACAGTTAAACTGTAAAGAGTACCTGAAGAGATGTCCAGCTATCGCGTATGGCTTTGAGGTCTATTGGGGAAATCTTGCCGCGCTTTGAGGAGATTTTTCGCTGTTGGTTCAGCCTGCCCGATCTGGGAGCATTCAATCAGTAACGCCTTTTTGTGATTGAATGTCGGCTCGATTTAGACGATGCTTGAATCACTGAAACTGACGGAAAGGTCCGCACCTGCGAATCTCGTTCACATCCACGATCGCATCGCTGACTTTTGCAGTGCTGGCCGCGGCCGCGCTTCTGCCTGTGTCTGCCCAAACACCGTCCGCGCAACCCGATCCAACGCTGATTCCCGGTCCGCTGCCCGCCAGCGCTCCCGCCCCAATCGCTCCTGCCCCGACTGCCGCTTCTGTGCCCGCAGCCAAAACACCTCTACCGGTCACGCCGGCCATGCAGATGCTGCTGGCCTTCAAAGACACCGATGTCAAGTTCAATGTGGCCGATCTGATGGACATACTTCGCGATCGGCGACATGAGGGATGGGTGCTGGCCGCGTATCCCGACCCCAAAACATCGCACCCGCTTATCGGCGCAGGGTTCAGTCTCGATCTCCCGCCGCGCGAACATGTGCAGACCGACCCGCTCAATCCGAATCCGTTTATCGAGCCGTCGTCTGAAGATTTGTGGCGTGCCGCCGGGCTCGACGATGCGCGGCTCGACGCCATCCTCGATCGCTTCAGCGAGCGCATGGCGCAGTGGAAAAAGAAGGGCTTCCGCCGCCGTATGACAGCGCTCGAGCCCGACATCAGCTCGAGCGACGCCGACCTGCTGCTGCGTATCGCCATCATTCAATCCATCGATAACGCCAAGGCCTATTGCCGTAACTTCGACGCGCTCACCGGGCCGCAGCAGATGGCCATGAGCCAGCTCGTCTATCAAATGGGTTTCAACCTGCAGCACTTCACGCAGTTTCTATCGCAGGTGAACGTCGACGCATCAGCGGAGGCCGATCACTGGCATGCGGTGCAGACTACGCTTGAGCAGAGCAAGTGGGCGCGCCTCTATCGCATTCGCGCAACGGCAGTCATTGCGATGCTCGATCCCAATTACGCCGACGATCCCGTCGCCGCCGAGAAGCGCGTGGGATCTGTCCTGCACCCTGCTGTCGCTCACCATCGCCGCTCTCGAACTCAGTCGCGAACCCAACTCGCCTCAACCGAACCAACGTCACGCGCCGGCCACAATCATGCGCACCGCAGCAAATCCACACACAGCCACGCAAGGCAGGCCGCGTAATCCGCGGCAGGCAGTTCCAAGTCCCTATTGCCTAGTCCCTAGTCCCTGTTTTCTCACTCCGCCCTCAGCGCTTCCACCGCATTCACTCTCGCGGCTCGCGCTGCCGGTATGGCCGAGGCAATCATCGCCGCGGCCAGAATCAATAACGCCGACACGCCCAGCGTCAGCGCTCCCGCCTGGTCGACGGCCGCCACGTAGCTCGCGGCTACGCGCGTCAAAGTAATTCCGAGCACCGCGCCCGCGGCCACGCCAATCCCGGCCATCACCAGTCCATCCAGCAGCACATCGGTAAGGATGTTGCTGGGCTGAGCGCCGAGTGCAATTCGGATTCCGAACTCGCGCGTCCGCCCGCTTACGCTGAAAGCCAAAACGCCGGCTACTCCCACCACCGAGATCAGCAGCGCCACGCCCGCGAACCCGCCGAAGACAATCGCATTCAGCTTGTCGGGCGTGAGCACCTCGGCACGGACATCGCCCAGCGTTGTCGCCCGCTCCACCGGCTGATCTGCAGACATCTTGTGAATCAACGTGGTAATGGCTGGCACCAGCGCGTACGGATCCTGGTGCGCGCGCACAAACAGCTTGCCGCTGAAACCCTCCTGATCGATGGGCTGGTAAATAGTCATGGCCGGCGCGGGAATAATATTCTCATCGTCGAAGTCGGGCACCACGGCAACGATGCGTCGCGGCTCGCCGCTGATGCCGATGAATTTTATGACGCCATCGGTCCACCACAGTGTGTGATTCACCGCGTTCTGGCCGGGATAGAGCTCGTTCGCGAGGCTCTGGCTGATGATCACTACCCGCTCGTTGCCCTCCTTGTCGCCGTCGGTAAAGTCGCGCCCCGACAAAATCGGCACGCCCATCGTGGCAAAGAATCTGGGCGAAATCGGCCTGAACTGTGCGCGAAACTCATCTTTGCCGTCCTGCCGATGCGCGCCCTGCGCAGCAAATTGAAGAGTGATGCTCTGGCCCTGGTCGTTGCGCCATGGAACGCTGAATCCCTCGGCCACGTGCTCCACGCCCGGCAGCGTGCTGACACGCTCCATCACTTCGCGATAGAACTCGCCTATCTGCGCGTCAGTCTTGCCGTAATTCATCACGGGCAAATTCACAGCCAGCACATTGGCCGAGTCGAACGGCGGACGCGTCTGTTCCAGCACGTAGAGCGTCTTCATCAAGACGCACGCGCCGGTGAGCAGCAGGAATGAGGCAGCAATCTGGGTGATGGCAAAGATGCGCAGCTTGCGGTTGCTCGATCCGGTCACGCGCGCGCCGCGACCGGTGAGGTTGTTGGTCGGCGTATCGGGCGACGGCAGCCGCGGAATGTAGGCCAGGAAAACCGCCGCAACGATGGCCAGTGCGGCTCCAAACCACAACAGGCTCGAGTCGAGCGTGAGATCGGCAGCGCGAACACTGAATCGCTGCGCATAATGGCCCAGCACTTTCACCATTGGCACGGCCAGCAGCACGGCCGCAATCGTTCCGCTGCCGCACAGTACAAAGCTTTCCGCCAGCAGCGAGCGCCGCAGCACCGCCGTGCTGGCGCCCAGAGCTGCGCGAATAGCCAACTCCGGCTCGCGCCGCACGGTGCGCGCCAGCACCAGGTTGGCCACGTTCGAACTGGCAATCACAAACAGCAGCCCTGAAGCCGCAAACAGCACCCACAGAACCGTATTCGCCCGCGCATTGATCTGGTCGTGCATGCGCGTCACGCTCACCATGTAGTGGCCCTCAGGCTTGTAGACCTCGGGGTGCGCCTGGGTCATTGCAGAGTACACCGTGTTGAGTTCGGCGCGCGCCTGTTCGAGCGTGGCGCCCGGAGCAAGCCGGCCGAACACCTCAGTCATGCGATGCTCGCGCCCCTGGACCATCGTGGCCGAAAGATGATGCGGGCTGGTCACCACGTTGGCAATAATCTCAGTCGACACAGGGTAGGGAACAGATGGCTCGAGTACGCCGACAATCGCCGCCTGGCGCGCGCCGCTGTAGCTCTCAAGCCTCACCACTTTGCCCAGCACGTTGGGGTCGGAGTGCAGCGAGTCGCGCCAGAACTTGTAAGTGAGCACAATGGCGCCGGGCGCGTTGGGCCCGTCGTCGGCTGGCGTCAGCAGCCTGCCCAGCACCGGGCTCAGCCCCATCACGTTGAAATAATTGCCATCCACCACGCCGGCCGGAATCGAGCGCGGAGTGCCCAGGCCCACGATCGTGAAGTCAATCTCAGAAAACGTGCCCAGCTCTCTGATCTTCGTCAACCGTGCGCCGATGTCGTGAATCTCGGGAACGGAGAAGGTAGCGTTCGGCACTCCGATTCCCGTCGCGCTCTGGCGGAGGTACAAGAGCTGGCTCTCATTGCGATTGGCCAGTGGACGCAGCAGCACCGCGCGCACCACGCTGAAGATTGCTGCATTGGCGCCAATACCCAGCGCCAGCGTAAGCGCAATCGTGATCCACAGTGCGGGCACACGCGCCAGCGAGCGCACGGCAATTTTCAGGTCGTGGAGAAAGAACATGGTGGTGACCTCCTAACTTGGGGACGCCCCCGGAGTGCAAATGCACAACGGCGAATGCCAGCAGTCTAAATGATCGAGGATCGGGGAAGCTTACTCGACGCTTGACAGATACGTTGATATCAACTAATCTCATTTCGTGTCAAGTAAAAATGTGCTCCCGTACGCCACCACGCTGCTCGTTCGGGACCATTGCCTCTGTCTTCATGTGCATCGCGCGGCCCGCGCACTCGCCCGCCGCTTCGACGAGGCTTTTCGCCCGCTTGACCTTACCAACGGCCAGTTCTCGCTGCTCATGTCGTTGAACCGTCCGGAGCCGCCGCCCATGGGGCCGGTCGCCAACCTGTTGGCCATGGACCGCACCACCCTCACGGCAGCCCTCAAGCCGCTCGAGCGCCGCGGCCTGGTCCGCGTTGCAACGGATCAAAAGGATCGCCGCAGCCGCATCCTCATCCTGACTGCAAAGGGCAGGGAACTGGTGGCACGCGCAGTGCCCATCTGGCACGGCATCCACGCCGAAATCGAACACCAGCTCGGCGGCAAAGGGCCAGACAATTTGCGCGCCGGCCTCATGGCAGTGTCGTAAGGAGTACTCCGTAGGCCCGACCGTCGCGCCAGTTTCTGTCCGCTTCTGGACAATGGTGTCCGATTTCCGACGACCCCTGGCTGCGCACCTGCTCATCTCAAATCCATCAATCCCTTTTGATACTTTCACTTGCGGAGATTTGCGATCTGGCAACTCGGATGCAGTACTCTTAATGCGGCTTCCCGGAACGGAGACTCTGATGCTGGGTCTGATTCAGGATCTGCACTTCGCCGTCCGCCAGCTTCGTCGCGCGCCCAGCTTCACCTTCACCGCCGCGCTTACGCTTGCGATCGGCATCGGCGCAAACACTGCGATCTTCAGCGTCGTGAACAAGTTCGTTCTCAGGCCGATGCCGGTTGAGCACCCCGAGCAGTTGGCCGAGATCGCGCTGGGTCAGAATAAGCAGGTACTCTTCCCGGCGATCTCCTGGCCTGAATACAAGACCATCCGTGAGCAGACTACGCAAATTTTCTCGACTGTCGTTGGCAGTTTCACCAGCATGGACGGCATTGCCATGCCCGGCCAACAGCCGCAACGCATCATTACCGCCTTTGTGACCGGCAACTTCTTCAGCGGGCTGGGCCTCGAGCCCACAGCAGGCCGGCTGTTCAGGTCGAGCGAGGGCGAAGTGTCAGGCCAGGATGCGGTGCTGGTGCTCGATTACGACTACTGGAAGACCCGGTTCAACGGCGATCCGCTTGCGATCGGCCGCACCGTCACCATCGACGGACACCCGATGACGGTTGTGGGCGTCGCGCCCCGAGGCTTTCACGGAACCATATCCATGATTACGCCGGCGGTGTACATGCCGGTCTCTCAAACGGCAACGAGAGGCATCTCCGCCGATGCATTGAACGACTGGAAGAGCCGGAACTTCCAGGTCTTTGGCCGCTTGCGCCCCGGCGTGAGCCTGCCGCAGGCCAGCGCAACGCTCACTGTGATCGCGCGCGAGATGGAGCGGCTGCACCCGGTCGAGGAAAAGGACATTGCAATGGCTGCCTTTCCCGAGGTGGACCAGCGTATCCCCACCGGAGACGGCGGCGCGACGCTGAAAGCGATGTCCGCGTTATTCTTGGCGCTCGCCCTCATGGTTCTGCTCCTGGCTTGCGTCAACGTAGCCAACCTGGTGCTGGTGCGCGCCACCGAACGCGAGCGTGAGATGGCCATCCGTACCGCGCTGGGAGCCAAACGCGGTCGCCTGTTGCGCCAGATGATTACCGAAAGCTTGCTCCTGTCGCTCATCGGCGGCGGGCTTGGTATGGCTCTGGGCGCTTGGGCCAGCAATGCGCTTAGCCATCTCAACGCATTCGACATCCCGCTGAATCTCGACTTCAGTTTCGACTGGCGCATCTTTCTCTACTCGTTTTTGGCTGCGCTCATGGCCGGCGTCGTGGTGGGCGTCATCCCCGCCGTGCGCGGCGCGCGCGGCGACGTTAACACTTTGCTGCATGAAGGCGGCCGCGGCGTCACGCGCAGCAGGCCCTGGTTCCGCAATGCGCTGGTCGTCTCACAAATGGCGGGCTCGCTGGTGCTGTTGGCCGCTGCGGGAATCTTTGTCCGCAGCCTCCAAGCCATTCAAACCATGGATCTCGGCTTCCGGCCAGACCATGTGCTGAACGCCGTAATCGACCCCACCGAGATCGGCATGGACGGCATTCAGACCCGCAACCTGGCTTCCCGAATCCTCGCTCGTCTCCAGCAGCTTGGCGGCGTTGAGGTCGTCAGCCACGCCAGCGCCCTGCCCCTCGGCTACCTCAACAACCGCGGCGACACGGTTCTGCCCGAAGGCGTCACAACGCCCACTGATTCCCTGCAGTGGGGCTCTGGCTATGCCGTTGTCTCTCCCGGCTACTTTCGCGTGATGGGCATCGATCTGCTGAGTGGTCGCGCATTCTCCGACTCCGACGACGAGCACGGACGCGATGTGGCCATCGTCAGCGAGAGCCTGGCGCGGAAGTTCTGGCCCAACCAGGATGCCATCGGCCGAACTTTCTCCACCGGCTCCGACAAGGCCCGCAAACTGGAGATTGTGGGAATAGCCCGCGACGCGGAATTCCAGATCTACGGCGGCGGCAAGACGCGCCCTTTCATTTACCTGCCCTATGCCCAGCACTTCAACGGCAACCGGCTGATGGTATTTCAGATGAGGACCACGCGCGACCCGCTGGTCCTGGCGACCGCAGTCCAGAAGGCCATCCACGATCTCGCTCCCGATCTGCCGGTCTTCCAGGTGCAATCGATGCGCCAGTCGCTTTACACGCTCGCCGGGTTTCTGCTCTTTCAAATCGGCGCCGCGCTGGCCGCCATCATGGGTCTTCTTGGCCTGACCCTGGCTATCGTCGGTCTCTATGGAGTCGTCTCTTACGTGGTGAGCCGCCGCACTCACGAGATCGGCCTGCGCATCGCGCTCGGCGCCGACCGCGGTACTCTCTTTCGCATGATTTATAGGCAATCGTTGGGGCTGATTGCGTGCGGCCTGGCGCTCGGACTGGCGCTGGCGCTGCTGGTGGCTCACGCGGCATCGAGCCTAGTTGTCGTCAGCGTCTGGGATCCCGTAACTTACACTCTTGTCTGTTCCACCCTGGCACTCACTGCCCTTGCCTCATGCTATTTCCCCGCACGCCGCGCCATGATGCTCGATCCGATTGCTGCTCTGCGCGAGGATTGAACGAAACTTAGTTCCTCAGCCCCTTAGTCTCTGATCCCTGACCCCTGACCCCTGACCCCTGTCAACGAATTCCTTGTGAAAGGAGTTCGTTGACCTTCGCAATCACTTTGAAAGCATCGGCCACGTACACCACGTCGGCCTTGCCGCGCGTCCAGCCGCAGTTGGGATCGAGAGAGACGGCGCGCCGTTCGCCGATGAATCGCCAGCCGACCACATGCGGCTCCTCGCCATGACAGCATGTCGCTAGCCCCTTCGGGTGTCGCGGCGTTGAGCCAGTCTGGCCCACCTGGTTGAGGTGCGTCAAAAATGGAAGCACGGAGTTTCCCTCGCCGCCCTGGTCCACGAGCGACTTCGAACTGCCCAGTGACGCTCCCGACGCCGTAAGAAAATCGAGAATCAACTGGCCCGCTTCTTCAACGTGCACCTGTCCGTCAGGCTGCTTCTTGGTCCAGCCGGCTCCCGCAACAAAAAGCAACTTCGCATCGGGCCTGATCGTCTGCTGACTTTGTTGCGGCGCGCGCAATCCGGTCACCTCGGTTCGCAGCGGCGGCAATTCGACGGCTATCGCGATCTCATCAACGATTGCTTGTGACGTCTCGCCTGCAAACGGCGCATGTGTTCCCGAATCCAGAAGCAGAAACCACGGCCGCGTGGTGCGCACCAAAGCGGCCTCAATGCGCTGGCGATAGAACCAGCGTGTCGCTTCCAGGTCTACCGCGCCGCCCAAGGCTGTCACATGCGTGTCGATGACTCCGCCCACCCGATGCGCAACAGCGGCCATGACGCGCGCAAACCGCGAGCTATGCGGCGCCAGAACGAGCGCGGCCTGGGCCGCGCGCCACAACGCCTCGCATGCAGCGGCATCGCTGGCAAAACGCGCTTGCGCATACGACTCGCCTTGAACTGAAAGCAACCTCGCACCTGCGCCGGACAACTGTGCCGCGGCGTCGTTCGCATGCCGCGCAACGATGCCGAGGGTTAGCGCTGCTCCCAACCGTGCAGCCAGCTCTTTGCCTGCGGTGACGGCTTCGAGCGAAGCCTTCGTCAGCGTCGCGCCTGTTTCATCGGCATGTGTGAGTACAAGAATGGATTCCATTATTTCTCCCCAGCTTTCAGCCGTCAGCTCTCAGCCTTCAGCTCTTGTCGTGCCGTCTTTAGCTGAAAGCTGCTAGCTGTTTTCTCCGATCCACGCAACAATCTCCGCCGCAATCTCATCGGGCGTCATGTTCTTCTCTATTCGCGTGGTGCGCTGCTGCTTTGGCAAATTCACTGACGCATACCGCAGTCCATCGGCTGCCAGCGCAACTGTTTTAGCCTTCTGCAGCGCCGGCATGATGGTGCGCATGTTGGCCATGCCCACCTGCGGATTGTTCCTCGGCTCAGCCAGGTTGCCAGTAGCCCATCCCAGCACCGCCGGCGCGCCTGCGCAAACCGACACTTGATGTTTGCCGCCTTCGACGCGTTCAAGCACGTCAAACGAGCCGTCATCGTGGAGGTCGATCCGATCCACTCCCTGGAACTGATCGGTGATGCCCAGTCGCTCGCCGACAATTTGCAGCGTGACGCCTGCGCCGCGCGAGGCCGACTCCCACCCGCCGAAAAGCAGTAGCTTGTTGCGGTCAAGACCGGGAATGGCTGCGATTGCTTCAGCCAATGCAGCCGCTGTTGCGTGCGCATCGGGGAATCCGCCAATCGGCCCGTCGATGGGGACGAGTTCGAAAGCGACCTTCTGCGCGATGGTCATCATCACCTGCTGCAGTTTGGCCTTGGGTCCAAGCGAAACCAGCCACAGCTTGCTGCCGGGGTTTTTCGTAGCGAGGTTCGCAGCCTCATAGAGTGCGCTCGCAGCCCACGGGTCCAGCACAGCGGGAAGAACCATTTCGTTCTTGATGCCGGGGCCGGCTGGAGTTGTTGTTGGCTCCAGCGTCTGCAATGGATCAGGCACGATGCCGGCACACACGACAATGTGAAGCGTATTTTCCATTCTTCTTTCTCCGATATCTCTCGCGGGCTGTTCCCCGCATTCTTATGTGTCCCACTTGCGGCGGACCTAAGCCATATCCTGATACAAAGCAGCGCAATTCCCGTTGCAGTTGCGCTATTCGGATATTCCCGTGGTATAGCATTGCCAGACGATGTTATCCGGCAGAAGGAGATCGTATTCCTGATCGAACAGCGTGCCGTCAGTGTTGTGTACGTCTTTTACGAGCTTGGCCGGGTAGTCGCCCGGGGCGATAAGCATCAGGGTTTTCTTGACCATTACGGCAACGCCCGAAAGCTCGAGTTTCTTTCCATTCAAAGTGGCATCCGCATAGAGAACGTTGCTGCAAAAGCCATTGGCGCATTCAGTTTTGAGATGCGCCGCGGCGATATGCACCTTAAGGGTGTAGTCGGCTGGATTGGGCGGAACTGTGGCCTCTCCGAATCGCGTCTTTTGGCCATAAATCAAAGACGTAGTACAGACCACAAGAAACAAAGCAGCAACGACAGGTCTCATCAGTCACCTCATGAATTGATTCAACTCTCTTCTGGAAGCTAACAGCTAAGAGCGAATAGTTGTCTGTCAATTTTCCGCCGAATGCAAACCACCCGATCCCGCCCTGAACTCGATATTCGAGTCCTTGCCTTCAGGCGGATTGGCGCAGTTCCACAGGCATGCGCCGCAGTGGGCGCACTTCTCGCGCTCGAATGCAGGCATATTGCCGAGACTGAGCGTGATGGCCTGCCCCGAGCACATGGCGATGCAGGTCTTCTCAACGCAGGCTATGCAACGGGACTTGTCGAGAAACACAACGTGATCGGCGAAGCCCGGCGTGGCCTGAACCTTCCCGCCCATCAGCAGCGCATCCTGTTGCGTAATCAGCAATTGTCCGTCGAATGGAATCTCAGGCCAGCCGCGGGCCGTCATCAGCGCGTCGTGCAGCGGCCGTCCATCTTCCATGCTCAGTGCCGCGGCGCATTTGAGAGAAAGGCGCGCGGTCAGGTCATTGCCAAATCGCTTGATCTGCTTCGACGCCTCCGGAATGTGCGCCTGGATCGAGAACCGTCCGCTTGAGAGCCCAGCCAGCGCCATGCCCACGAGCCCGCGCACGAAGCCCTTGTGAAAGCCATCGCGCGCATGTTCGGCCTCTTTCGCTCCCTGCTCCACCCAGCTCTCGTGCCGCCGCTTCTCGTAGGTTGCTTCAAGATTCTGCTGCGTAAACTCGCCGCCCGAGCGCAACAGTTCGAGCACAGCCTCACCAAGTTGCACGCCAGTCGTCCATGCCTCGTCAACGCCGGAACCGGTCAGCATGTTGGTTGAGCCGGAGCACTCGCCGATGCGCGCGAACCCATGGCCCGAGAGAGCCAGCTCGCCGCGCTTGCCGCTCTCTTCAAGCGACTTTGCGCCCCATGACCGCAGCGTTCCATTCTTCAAATGCTTCCACAGCGCGGGATGCTGGATGAAGTGCTGCAGATATCGGTACGACGTACGCGCGGGGTCGCTCATCCACGATGGAATGAAGATGCCGACCGACGCCAGCCGTTCCGGATGCACATAAAGGAATCCGAATATCTCCGGCTCCGGGAATCCGAACGTGTGCCAAACCGTGCCGGCTTCCAGATCCGTTTCTTCCGGCAATTCGATCACAAACTTCATCCCCAGCGCCCAGTCGCGGCCGCGCTTCGCGTCATTCTCGTCTTGAACGAGGGCGCGGGAGATTTGACCTACCGGCCCGTCGCCAATCACGGTCAACCGCGCGCGCACGTCCATCCCGGGCATGAATCCCGCATCGGCCACGCCATTTTTGTCCACACCCTGATCAACCAGCCGCAGGCCTTCCACGCGATCTCCGGCAACCAGCGGTCCAGCGACGGGGCTGCCGGGCCAGATCTGTACAAAGCCGCTGGACATAATCTGCGCGGCGACCCACTGGTTAAACTGGCCGATGGAAAGCACCAGGCCGCCGTTCTTGTGGAGAAACCCCGGCGTCCAGGGCAGTTCGAATGCGTGATCTTTAAGCCAGAGCCGTTTTCCAAGTCCAAGAAAAAAATCTCCGACTCGCAATAGAACTGAGCGCCGGCTCGCGCCCACTGGATCGAGCAAATAAAAGACGCGCTCGTTGCGCACCTCGACAGCCATGGGAATCTCGACCGGGTTGAGTTCGGGAAAGCTCTCGCGAATGCCCTTGGCGCGGGTAACCACGCCGCTCACGCCCGCGTCGAGCGAGTCGGCGCGCTCGTAGCAAATCACCTGCAATGGCATGCCCGGCGCCACGCGGCTTTCGAAGACCGGGTCGGCGGGGTTCTCGGTCCATGCGCGCGTGAAGGTGGTCAAAAAACCGCCCATGGCTGGACCAAACCCGGCGCAGGCAATGTCCACTTCCATCGTCTGCCGGTCAACTTCGTTTTGGAGCTGCGTATCGGTGCTCATGCGGGTCTCCGTATGGACTCGGGTCTGTACATTCTCACCTTTGGCGCAAAAACCAAGACGCGCCAAGGATGGGGCACCCGACTTTCCTAACGAGTCAAACTCATGCTCATCCCGCCGCCGGGTAATCCAGGGCTTCGGGAATCATCACCTTGCTTACCGTTTCAGCCGCGCGATCCTTGGCCAGGCGCGACCCAGTCAGGCAAGTGGTGAGCTTCGATTGCAGCCGCAGAAACTCTGCCGAGCCTGCGCAGCCGGCGCACGGACCCGCCTTTTGCGGATGTCCGCCATCGATCGTGATCACATCCACCGCCATGGCGCTGATGCCGGGCATTGTTTCTTCAAACTCTTCAAGCTCGGCGGCCGAGAAGCAGTTACGATGCTCCCGCTCATCCCATGAAGGGTGCGCGTTGTAGCCAAAAACCAGCTCGGCGCAGATGCGCGAAGCCTCACCGGCGGCTGTGGCTGCCTGTGTGTGGCAAAGATCGCTGAGGAACTGCACCGTGCCGGCAAGACCCTCTGACGCAACCGGATCGGAAGCTCCACGCTGCTCAAGTTCCAGCACATCCAGAATCTGCGAGCGCGAGGCCAGCAGCCACGAGAGTGCATCGGCCAGCGGGAATGTAACTCCTTGGCGCTGCCCGTGATAAAGTTTGTTGCCCTCCGGATCGGTGGCGTTCTGCAGATGGTTGAACGACCACAACCACAGATGCATGGCCGAGGCCAGCGTGCATGCGCCGGTCCCAGGATGATGGCTGGCGATTGCGCGCATCTCGCGAATCCAGCTCCGGAACTGCGCCCGAAACACCTCGCTGGTCATGGTCACGGTTAATTGCCGGCGCTGAACGGCCTCAGGCCCCTCGTACGTGGCTTCGAGCTGCGCGTCCATCCACTTGTTGGCAAGGAATCCCGGGCAATCCTCGGTAATGCCGTATCCGCCCATCAGGCTCACAGCCTCGCGCATCATATTGGCGCCGTGGCCGGTGTTCCAGAGTTTGGTTGCCGGGCAGAGTACGTTTGCCTCGGAATCGGCCAGCACAAACTGCACCAGCGGATCGGCCTCAAGTTCGGCGCGACGTGGGTCGCCGGCTTTCAAGCTCAGTAACTCAACCGCACGCTGTTCTGACTCCCTGAGAGCCTTCATCTCCGCGCGCCCACCCTGAATGCCGCGCCCGGCGAGAATGACATTCTTCTGTTTCTCCAGCGGATCGAGCCCATCGAATAGCCGCGCCGCTGCGAATCCGAGCGATGCAGCGGCCTCTCCAGCGGCCCAAACGTCAACCAGCCGGTGCAGCGCATCTTCACGCTGCTGGATGCCCTGCTCGTAGCGCACTGAGCCGGGTTTGGCGCCTTCAGCTCCGCGAAAGCGCTGGCGCTGATAGCGAATCACCGGTTCAACTGCCGAAAGCAGCTTGGCCGCAGTCATCAGCCCGACCGGAACGCGCGTCCGGCGGAAAACCGCATCGATCACTTCGCCGTGGTTATAGGTGGGAACAATCACGCCGTCCTTCACCGTGTAGCCGCCCACAATGCGGCTCGCAGGAACCTTCAGGTTGAATGCCGGGTCGCCCGTCGATGAGAGCTGGTGAACTAGCTTCTTCGTGGCAGTTCCGCGGTCGAAGGTGCCATCGTCTGTTTCTTCCAGGATCACCACGCAACTGCCCTTGATGCGCGGGTCGGCTGAGTTCACAGCCGCGGTAACAAAGTTGGCAAATGCGATGCCGGTAATGAACCGTCCGCGCTTATCCACCTGCAGGACCGGCTCTTCACCTTCATTCCACTCGGCGATTGTGAGCTTGCCGCTCAACATCCCGGTATCGACTCCGACATAGGGAATCGGCTCAGTGAGAGCGAATGCCCCGCGCCAGGGCTCGCGCTCTTCACCCGCCTGTGGAGGCGCACATAGCGTCATATAACGCGTTACTTGCTCGGCTGTGCCGCGCTCGTGAATAGGCGCCAGGGCCAGGCAACTGGCCAGGCTGGCCGTCGCCGCGCCACCATCCACCCAGGCCAGCTCAAACGCGGCCAGTGAGAGCGCCAGGTTCTTGGGACCAAGGATGAATCCGCCCTCTTCGGGCTCCATGAATGCCGCCGTTACGCCAGCCGAATCAAAAGCTTGCAGCATGGCCTGCTTGCCAGGGGTCCACTCATGGGTGTTGCGTTCACCGGCGCTCACCAGGCGAGCCACCGTGCCGCGCGCCACGCCGCGAGCCGATTGAACCAGCATTTGCAGGTCGAACCGGTCCGCAAAGCGCCATTGAATCTGACGCACCGCGTCACTGGGGAGCGTGAGCATAACCGGAGTTTGAGTCAGCACTACTGTGCCCATAAAAGTCCACCTCGAGCAGCGGATTCATTGTCCCTGAATGGACACTGTCCGGCATGTGACTCACATCACGCGGAGAAGCAGCTATCAGCTATTCGCCATTGGCTTTTAGCTTGATCGTTTTAGGGTCGGAGCCATTCGAGTTTCGCAGTTTTATCAAAGTGGAATCCGCCTTTGAGCCACCCGTCGCCACGAAAAGCTAATAGCTAACTGTTAAAAGCTGATAGCTGTTGTTCTGTGATTCAACGCACCGATAACTCACTCCAGGATGCAAGTATCCCGAGAATTTGTGATGCCAAACGCGGTGCTTGTGATAGGTATCACTGCCCTTCACTTCTGCAAAGGTGGACCTTGGTAGTGCGTACCCCGCGATCGTTTGAACGAAAAAGCGGCTGGCTGCCCAGGCAGCGATGCCAAGCGCGAGGGTCTGGGCTTCTTTTGCCTGGAGAAAGAAGACGGCAAGTGAAGAGACTTGGCAGCGAAATTGTTGCTGCGTTGTTTTGTTTGATTGTTTTTGCCTGCGCGCCGGTCAGCCGCGCACAAACCGATTGCCTGGCATGCCACTCCGACGCAACACTGCAGGATGCGCAGGGACACAGCGTAGGTGTAGACGGGCAGAAGTTCAACGCGAGCGTTCACGGCGCGCTGGGCTGCAATGCCTGCCACGCCGACATCACCAGCTATCCCCACCCCGACAAGGTTGCTCCGGTTGAGTGCAAGACCTGCCACGCCGACCAGGCCGATCAACTCAAGACCAGCGTCCACGCCGACGGCAAGGATCATCCGTGCACCAGTTGCCACGGCGATGCGCACCAGATCTTTCCCAAGGCCGATTCGCGTTCAGCGGTATATCCCCTGAATGTTCCCAAGACCTGCGGCCAGTGCCACAGCAACAATGGCATGGCGGGTAAGCACGGACTTCCCAGCGTCTATCCGAATTACATCGATTCGATCCACGGATTCGCGCTCAGTAAGGAAGGCCTGCTGGTTGCGGCCAACTGCCAAAGCTGCCACGGATCGCACAAGATTCTCAGCCGCACCGATCCTCGCAGCTCAACCTTCAAGGCCAACATTCCCAAGACCTGCGGCACATGCCACGCCAAGATCGATGACGATTACGAGAACGGCGTTCACGGCAAGGCGATTGCCGCCGGCAAAATGGCTGCGCCGGTCTGTACCGATTGCCACACCGCGCACGCCATCCTGCAACCTACTGAATCGGCGTTCCGCATGCAGTCCACACCCATTTGCGGCAACTGCCACAAAGACAAGTTCTCCACCTATCGCGACACCTTCCACTCGCAACTGGGTTCGCTGGGCGGATACGTTGAAACCGCACGCTGCTGGGACTGCCACGGCGCGCACCATGTGCTGCCTACTGCCGATCCAGATTCGCCCGTCAACAAGGCCAACCTGGTAAAGACCTGCGGCAAGTGCCACGCGGGCGCCAACGCCAGCTTTGTTCAGTACCAGCCCCACGCCAACGCCCGCGATCGCAAGCTGAATCCCGCGCTGTATTTTGTTCGGCTGTTCATGAACCTGCTGCTGGCCAGCGTGCTTACCTTCTTCTTGATTCACACCATCTTGTGGCTGATCCGGCAGCGGTACAACCAGCTCAGGAATCGCGCCAACGGAGGACAAAAGAATGTCTGATCTGGTTCAGTCAACTCCAGCCCGTGTGCCAACCGGCGCACCCAAAGAGAGATACTTCAGGCGCTTCACGCGCGAACAGCGTTACCTGCACGCCGTTTTGTTCAGCACGTTCCTCGGCCTCGCGGCCACCGGCCTGCCCATGCGCTTCAGCGAGAGTTTCTGGGCGCGCAAGTTCGCGGCCGGCGTGGGCGGTTTCGGCGCCATCCTCTTCTTTCATAAGCTCTGCGCCCTGGTGCTCACCGTGGCGTTCCTGATTCACGTCAAAGACATCTTCACGCGGGGCATCATCAACCGCGAGAAGGGCATCTTCTGGGGGCCAACCTCCATGGTCGGCAACTGGAAAGATGTGAAGGATCTCTTTGGACACTTGCGCTGGTTCCTGGGTCTCGGGCCCAAGCCGCAATTCGAGCGTTACGCCTACTGGGAGAAGTTCGACTACTGGGCGGTGTTCTGGGGCATGATTGTCATCGGATTCTCGGGCTACGCCATGTGGTTCGCGCCGTTCTTCGCGCACTTCCTGCCCGGCTGGGCGCTCAATGCGGTGCTCGTCATCCATAGCGAAGAAGGCTTGCTCGCCATCCTCTTCATCTTCTCGATTCACTTCGTCAACACACACCTGCGTCCCGACACTTTTCCAATGGACATGGTGGTGTTTACCGGCGTCGAAAGCGAAGAGGAGTTCAAGCACAAGCGGCCGCTCGAGTACGAGCGGATGGTCAAGAGCGGCAAGGTCCTTACCCGCATCGGTGAAAAAGCTCCCACCTGGCTGGTGAACTTCTCGCGCGTAGTGGGAACCGTAGCCATCGTCATCGGCCTCACGCTGCTGGTGCTTACGCTGAGCGCATACTTCAGCTAGCAACTGCGAAAGACAGCCGTCAGCTCTCAGCTTTCAGCTCGCTTATCGGTCAGCGGAAAGCTCGCTTACCAGGAAGCATCGAGGCCAGCAAGTGGCGCAGGATTTCCGTAATCTGGTGGTTTGGCAGCGCGCGATTGAACTTACGGTGTGCACCTACAAACTGGCCAGAACATTCCCAAAGGACGAACTGTACGGGCTGATTTCGCAGATGCGTCGCGCCAGCATCTCAGCCGCAAGCAACATAGCGGAGGGTCGTGGAAGACTATCTCCCTCAGAGTTTCGTCAGTTCCTTTCGATCGCGCAGGGCTCAATCTTCGAGCTCAAAACCCAGTTGATTGTGGCCAGAAAGCTCGATATGGGTGAACCCGAAATGCTGGACGATGCTGAGTCGCTTGCCGAAGAAGTATCCAAAATGCTCGCATCGTTAATCGGAACGTTGCCGCCGCGGACCAAAAGCTGATAGCTGAAAGCTGAAAGCTGCCCTTGTGACTCCAGTCACGGCAACACAGCACGCAAAGGCGTCTCCTCTTAGTCGTGAGACTTGTTCGTTATTTGCTGCTCTGCACGCTTTGTTTTTCTTTTCTTGCCTCGACCTCCGACGCGCAGGCCACCCAAAAGCGCAAGGACGCCGACTGCCTTACCTGCCATTCCAACCCTTCCCTCACAAAGCAGGAAAACGGCAAGACCGTAAGCCTTTTCATCGACCAGAATCAGCTCAAGCATTCCATTCACGGCAAGATGCTCGCCTGCGTCGATTGCCACAAGGACCAGAACAGCACGGTTCACGATAAGCCCCCGGCCAAAGTTGCCTGCGCCGACTGCCACGCTGCCGCGCAGGACGCGTACGCGCACAGCATGCATGCAAAACCAGCAGGCACGGCGCCCGCTGCCGCCACCTGTGTTGACTGCCACGGCCCTCCGCACGGCGTTCTTGCGCCCGGCCATCCCAAATCGCCAGTCAACCACGCCAACATTCCCGCTACCTGCGGCCGGTGCCACGGGCAAAAATTCCTCATGGAGTCGCACGGCGAGAGCACGCAGCCCTTCATCTCTTACCAGACCAGCGTGCACGGCAGCGCCGTTGCTAACGGTTCTTTGAAAGCCGCCGTCTGCACCGACTGCCACTCAGACCACGAGATTTTGTCCGCCAACCAGTCTGGTTCGCCCATCTACAAATTCAATGTGCCGGCCACCTGCGGCAAGTGTCACTCCGAAATAACCGACACCTTCAACGCCAGCATTCACGGTCAGGCAATTGCGCATGGCAACCAGCTTGCGCCGGTCTGCACTGATTGCCACGGCATCCACTCCATCAAGTCGACTGACAATCCCAGTTCGCCGGTGGCACAGCAGAACCTTTCGCGTGACACCTGTGCCCGCTGTCACGAAGGCGTGCGTCTGTCGCAGGAGTTCGGCATACCCGGCAACCGCGTTAACAGCTACTTTGACAGCTATCACGGACTTGCCGCTCAGGGTGGCTCGGTAGTAGCCGCCAATTGCTCGAGCTGTCACGGCGTGCACGACATTCTGCCCTCGTCCGATCCCCGCTCCAGTATCAATCCTGCGCACCTCGACGCAACTTGCGGCAAGTGCCACCAGGGCGTGACTGCCAAATTTACGCTCACCAAGGTCCACCTGCAGGATGGAACCGGGGCCCACGCCAACGACATCGACTCAGTCTCTGTGCGCTGGGTGCGGTACATCTACACCGTTCTCATCCTGCTGGTCATCGGCGCCATGTTCCTGCACAACGCCATCATCTGGCGCAGCAAGGCCGTGGCGCGCCGCCGTCTGCTCAACCCCATGATGACGCGCATGAGCGTGAACCAGCGCTGGCAGCATCTCACCCTGCTCAGCACTTTCATCATTCTTGTCATTACCGGTTTCGCGCTCAAATTCCCCGAGTCCTGGTTTGCGCACACCATGGGTATGGGCGAACATCTGCGCGGCGCAATTCACCGCATCGCCGGAGTGGTGTTGATCGTGGCCGGCATCTATCACATCTTCTATCTCGCCGCCGCGCATGAAGGCCGCAAGCTTCTCCGCGATATCGCGCCTCGTCCGCAAGACGCATTCGATGCGTTGGCAACCATGCGCTACTACCTTGGCTTGAGCAAGCTGAAGCCGAAATTCGGGCGATTTAACTACGCCGAGAAGGCTGAATACTGGGCCCTGGTTTGGGGCACCGCGCTCATGGGGCTTACCGGCGTCATGATGTGGGCCAAAGTGATGGTGGGCGATCTGCTGGCGCGCTGGTGGGTCGATGTGGCCACCGCCATCCACTACTACGAGGCCATCCTGGCCACGCTGGCCATCATCGTGTGGCACTTCTACCAGGTCTTCTTCGATCCCGATGTCTACCCTATGAACTGGGCGTGGTGGGACGGCAAGATGCCGATTGAGCACTACCGGCACGAACATGAATTGGATACGGACTTCTCAGGCGAAGAAAAGGATTCGCGCAACCAGGACTGAACCTGTTCGCAGTGAGCCGGCCCTGTCTTCAGAGCCGGCGTCTCACTGCATTGCGATTCCAGTAGTTGCCATCCTAGAAACGGAACGTTGGACCAGCAGACACGCGCAGATTGTTGTAGGGTCCATTGTTCAAATAGATCTCGTCGCCTGCTTCCAGACGCAATCCCACGGGGCCGATGAATCCTTCAAACCCGCCGCCAGGATAAAACGCGAGATGAGTTCCTGAACCGCCTACACCGCCCACCGCATTTGAGAATTGCGTACCGTTGACGCTGTTCGGATTGGTGACGCTGAAGTCGACAAATCCGAGCTTCCCGGTCATGAAAACCCGGACGGGGCCAGAAGTGCCAAACTGCAGTTTGGGACCAAACAGGCCAGTCATCGGGCGAAGGCTCGAGGTCACAAAAGTTGTGGTGGTTGTGGTTCCGTTATTGAAGGTTGAACTGGTGGTGTAGTTGCGCGCGAAGTCGTAATTCATTTCTCCTTCGATCGCAAGGTTTGGCTGCAGACTGAATGCCAGCCGGCCTCCAGTGCCGACGAAGTTTGAGGCGGTATTGCCCGCAGCCAGCCGAAAGTAGTCCGCGTAGACTCCGACCTCAACGTGGTTCAGCGTGTAACGGTTCGATTCTCCGGGTTGACTCGTCTGGCCGTCGTATCCATAGGCCATTGCCATCACCTGAGCGGGCACTGACAAAGGAATGGCCATCGAAGCAAGGAGACAGGGGATTATGGTTCTGAATTTCATATAGTTACCCTCTAAAAATCAAATCTATGTTTTGAGCTGCGGACGCCTCAGCGGGCGACGCTGCAACTCTGCCAACCTACGATGCACACGCCAAGGGTCAGGTTGACCCTCGATTGACCCGGGGTCAAACCGCTAATTGATGATGTCGAAAGGTGATTTCAGGTTGGTTAGATCGGCATGCTGGCGCAGCGCACGCTCGAGATCGGCCTGCGCACGGCCCAGGGATAGCCAGCAGTCAAAATTAAGAAACTGCAAGCTGCAATCTATTGGCTGCTGCCTATTGGCTACTGACTGCTCTCCTCACACCCGCCAGTAATCCCCGCGCCAGCTCTTGATCCGTTCCTTGATCTGCTTGCGGTTCAGGTTGTGCTCAAGGGCCTGCTTGGCCAGCTCCACCACCTCATCGTCGCTGGCAAAGCGCAATCCGATTAACTGGTCCTCGCTGAGCCGGTAGATCTGCGTGTGCCATTCAGCCGGTGCCAGGGCCTGCAGGCGCAGCCGCTCTTCGAGGCGAATCACGCGGTCCTGCACCTTCAACGGGTAAAGGCGCATCTTGAACAGCGCTACAAACGCCGCAATCGACAATACCGCCAGCCATATCGGGTAGAAGTGCGGGTGATGTACCGCATAAACGATGGAGATGATTATGTTGGCCGTCACAACGATGGTCAGGAAGAAATGGTAGGGAGGATCGAAGCGCGCATGGCTCTTCAGGTTTTGCGGGGAGTTCTCGCTCATTGACTGTCCTTTACCTCTTCGAAGGCGGACGGCTTGGCTCCCAGGGTCGGCTCACCCCCGGCTGGGAATGCATCGCCTACCCCTGCAGCCTGTACTCCGCCGTTGGCGGGATTCTCAGCCTCGTCACGCTCTCCTGTCAATGGAGCCAGTCTTTCGGGTCCCAGAATCTCGTGCTGTTTGGGAATAATGTGGTAACGCCCGCGCGCCAGGTAGTCGACGAAAAGTCCGCCCGCCAGGTACGGATTGAAGACCGCAATCGGAATCGCATAGAGTGTGGTCACAAACGACTCGTCGATGCTCTTGTTGGAGTGGCTCATGCGCCGATAGCCGGGAACCTGGGGAATCTCAAAGATCGCAAGCTGCGTTTCGGGGTGCTTGCGGCTGTATTTCACCAGCTTGTAGGCAATCTGCTTGGGCGACGTTATCCCCGCATCGGGAAAGATGCTGCGATTGAACCTATCAGGGAAATAGGAATTCAGAATCACGCGCGCGAAATCGGCGCAATTCTTAAAGAGCAGGCTGAAGTCGGTTTGGTTGGGACCCGCGTTCATCCGCGCAATCAGGGCGTCGTCCTGCTCCTCAGTGGTGTTGAAGCGGAAAGCATAGATGCGCCGCTCGTAAGCAACGCCCACTAGTTGCGTCCAGCCGCCATGCAGAAAGTTTCCCGGCTGAACATGCTGCCCCAGGTCCTCAAGATGGGCCTCGTGATAGCGATTGCGCATCCGTTCCACCATTTCGCGGTTCACGCGCAGGGGAACGTCCGCCGGATTCTCGACCGAGTAAAGGTACGGCAGCAGCGGGATTGCTACCCAGTCGTACCCATCGATTCCCTGGTAGCGGGCAACCACGGCGCCCATCTCGCCGGGGCCGCAGCGGCGCAGTTTGACCGGGGTTTCGGCGCAAATCCGCTGAAAGTAAATAGCATTGTGTCCGGTCGGATTCAGGGCCCCGAAAAAGCCGTAAGGCTCCTCCATGAGCAAGGCGGCCTGGGCCCTGGCGTGGGCTCCGCATAGTACCGTCAACCCTATGAGAGCTAATGCAGTTACGCGCATCATGCGCACCAATCGCATCGGTTCTCCTCTTGCGACCTTCGGGGAAGTGGGCCCTCAACTTTCAGTATGCCCGAATTCGCGTAAATCTGCGATGAAGAGCTGAGCCCGTTGGCTTTCCCGGCATTAACCGGCCGGGAACCCATGCAACGCTTTGGCGCACACCAGCACCCGTCCCAAAGCGCCTAAAAATAAAGAACGCTGAATTGGACGAAAGGTTGCTGCCGCGGCCCATCTGGTTGTGCAAAAGCCGGCCAGGTATCCCCAATGCAGACGGAGGGCAGCCGCATTTGTTAACGTTTTGGGGTCAATCATTTGCCATTTTTGCCGCACGCAAAATCAACATCCGAATTCTGAGGCTAAACAATGAAATCGTTCTCGCGTCTTTTGCTCTTCGCCTTAGCTGCTCTTGCTTTTTCCAGCGTCGCAAACGCCCAAATAACGCTGCCCAAAGTACTCACCAGCCACATGGTCGTTCAGCGCGACCTTCCGGTGCACATCTGGGGCCTGGCCGCGCCCAATCAGCAGGTGAGCGTGACCTTTCGCGGGGAAACCGGCACTACCGCGGCCGGCGAGCTCGGCCGCTGGAGCGTTTATCTCAAGCCCGGCGCTCCCGGCGGTCCGTTTGTGATGACGGTGCAGGGGATCAATTCCCCAGACACGACCGGCAGCCAGCCACAGACCATCACGCTCGACGATGTTCTGGTGGGCGATGTATGGGTCGCATCGGGCCAATCGAATATGGGCTTCGAGCTGCACGATGCGGCTACCGCGGCTGAAGATCTTCCCAAGGCCGGCATCTCCGATCTTCGCCTGCTGAATGTGAAGCAGACCGCTGCCATCTTTCCGCAGGACGACCTTACGGTTGTAGGCGATGGCTGGCAGGTGTCGTCACCTGAAACCGCGAATCACTTCTCAGCCGTTGCCTGGTACTTTGCCCGCGAGATCGAGCAGCGGGAGCATGTGCCGGTGGGCATCGTCAACTCATCATGGGGAGGGACGCCCGTGGATGCGTGGACGCGAATCGGCGCCATCGGCCAGGACGCCTCGCTGATGCCCCTCTTCATCTCGTGGGGCAAGATGATCGAGGACCAGCCCGACAACATACTCCGCGAAAAGGATCACCAGCGCCAAATCGACCAGGCCAAGGCGCAGGGCAAGCCGGCGCCGAGTTTTGGTTGGACGCCGGACCTTGAAAGCTGGGGCCCCGGCATGTTGTGGAACGGGATGATTGCGCCGCTCACGCCGGCCGCTATTCGCGGAGCCATCTGGTACCAGGGCGAGTCGAACGCATCACTCGAGCGCGCGCCGCTCTATGGCCGTCTCTTTGAAGACATGATTGAAGACTGGCGGCACCAGTGGGGCGTGGGCGAATTCCCATTCCTCTTTGTGCAGATTGCCAACTGGAACGCTGGTCCAGGCGACGGATGGCCGCAGCTGCGCGAGCAGCAGCTCAAGACCCTCGAACTCCACAACACCGGTATGGCCGTAACCATCGACATCGGCAACCCCACCAACATTCATCCCACCGACAAACTCGATGTGGGCCTGCGGCTGGCGCGCTGGGCGCGCGTGCTTACCTACGGCGAGAAGCTTGAAGTCTCCGGACCGCTCTTCCGCAATGCAGTGCCTGAGGGGCCGGCCATCCGCGCGTACTTCGATCACGCCAAGGGCCTGAATGCGAAAGGCGGCGCAATTACGGGCGTCGAGGTTGCCGGAGCAGACGGCAAGTTCGTGCCGGCGACGGCGACCATTGATGGCGAAACGATTGTGGCTTCGAGTCCCGACGTTGCCAAGCCGGTGCAGGTGCGGTACGGCTGGGCCAGCAGCCCGCAATGCAATCTGTTCAACAGCGACGCGCTGCCGGCCAGCCCGTTCACGTCAGCGCAGTAGCCAGGGCGTCCCGCGCCATGTGGCCGGGATGCCCTGGGAGGGGTATCCCCCCTCCTTCCTGCAAGCAACGCGAGTGTATTCATAGGTTCAGCGCGTCATTTTGTTGCTGAAACTATGAATACCATCGAGTTATCTGCAAGCATTTGAAAATAGGTGGCTTACGAGTTTCAACGCGATTGCGTTCCGGAAGATGAAGAGCCGCGCTCCAAGCGGAACTTACTCTGAAACGATTATGCGCGGTGGAGAAGTAATTCCCTGCAAAAGAAAAGCGGAGAATAACGGCTGTGCTTACCGCAAGCCCACTCGTCCCGTCACCGATTCAATCAGCTTTTGCGGGTCGTAGCCAACGCCGTCTTTGAACACTGTCTCAACCTTCTCGATGTTCTCGATTTTTTCAGCGGGATTGCCGCCCAGCACCACCAGGTCCGCAGCCTTGCCCGGTGCGATCGAGCCGATCTCCTTGTCCTTGCCCATGTAAATGGCGCCGTTGAGCGATGCAATGCGGATAGCCTCGACGGGCGTGAAGCCGGCCTCGACGAGCAACTCGATATTGCGCTGGTCGCCGAAGCCGGGAACCACGCCGCCGTATCCGGTGGGATCGCAACCAGCCATCAGCAGGCCGCCCGCGGCCACGAATGCCCGCTCGAATTTTGCTTCGTACTGCATCTCACTGGCTCTTGAACGATCGGCAACCCGCGCGCGTGTCGCGAGATAAGAGCGGGCCGCATCGGTTGAAAGCGTGGCGAGCGCGACGTTTTCGCGCGCCATGGGCGGGCGATTGGGATCGAATGTCTCAAGGATGGCCAGCGTGGACGTGACGGCCACGTGATGCGCAACCAGGACATCGATCATCTGCTTTACTTCAGACCCGGCGGGATCGACATTTTTGCTCATGTAATTCCAAACGGCTCCAGTGTCGGGGCATTCGTCTGGCTTTTTGCCGGGGAAAAATTCTGTATCAACGTCGATGCCGTGCTCAAGATTGTCAATGCCCAGCTCCGCAGCCTGCTTGAAGCCGATGGAGCACAGATGCCCCGTGACCTTGATGCCGTGAGCGTGAGCGTGGTCGATGGCGGCCTTGAGCTCGGCGGCGGTGAGGTAGTTGTAAGCCTTGAAGGAGGTGACGCCTTCAGCGGCCCAGTAGTCGACGGTGCGCGCGGCGTCTTCAGGGCTTGAGAGCGCGTGCATCTGGATGGCGAAGCTGCCGGGCCCTTCGAGATAGGGGCCGGTGATGTCGAATTCAGGGCCGGGCAATTTGCCGGAGTCTATGGCGCGCTTGAGCTCGAGGTCGGTGTACGTCTCCACGCTGCCTGCCGTGCGCGCGGTTGTCACTCCGCCGGCGAGGTAGAGCCGCGGAGCGCTGTCGGCCATCTCGCCATAGAGCGCAACGCCATCGGCGGGCCGCGCGGGCAGCGGATAGAAGAGATGCTCGTGCATGCCCACCAGGCCGGGAATCACGGTCTTTCCGGTGAGGTCGAGCACCTTGGCATTGGACGGCAGCGGTGGCAGCGGGCCGGCCGGCTCAACGGCCGCGATTTTTCCGTCGAGGATCACTACGCGCATGTCGGATCGCGGCGCGGCGCCGGTGCCGTCAATCACCGTAATGTGATTCAGCCAAAGCGCAGGCGCGTTTTCTTTGATGTAGGGAGCGAGCGGCGATGCGGGCTGCTGAGCAGCGAGGAGGGCCGCAAAAGACAAGGCTGCCGCGAGGATTGCGACTGAACGCTGGATCGGCATGGTTGGTCTACCCCCGGGAAGTGGGTACGATTCGGATGCTGACAGTTTCGCACGGCGGAGGCGATGGTGCGTGTCTTTCCGGCCAGCACGTCAATCCCCGGTCCCCAAAGGCCAGGGACCGGGGGCACCCAACCTACATTTCCGAATCATTCTCGAACGCCGTACCGCCGGTCTCCTGACCGGCTGTACTGAGGGCCTCCCGGCCCTCAGAGATTCTGCGAGTCTGGAATCCCGGTTAGTCGCGTCGAATGTAAGAAACGCAGGTTAATCTCTCGACGGCACAATAATCGTCGTCTCGCTCACTTCAATCAACCCGCAGCCGCAGCGCTTTTCGAGCTCGGGAAGAATGGCGTCGATCTTTTCGCGAGTTTCAATGAACTCAACCTTGATGGGCAAATGGTCGCTGATCTCGAGAATGTGCGCCGAGTGCATGCGGTGCCTGGTGCCGAACCCGGCTACGCCCTTGGTGACGGTGGCACCCGCGATGCCGGAGTGAAAAAGAAAATCGAGAATGCTGGTATAGACCGGAACCCCGTGATGCTTGGCTCCGTCGCTCAAGTAGAGCGTGACTTTGACGGCTTTTCCTGAGGTCAGCATAGCCCGCCTCGCGTTGATCCCGCGCTTGCAAATCGCCCGGCGGGACTCGGTAGGATTGAAGCACTCCTGTGTAATAGATGCAAGTGGCGCGGGTCACAGGCGGCCGGGCAGATCTTTCGCCGCGGCCCTACGGGGCGCGTCGATAGGTGGCTCGCGTTCCCAGGGCTGCGCCGCACCTTGCGGTGCGCTTCGCCCTGGGCTAAGTTCAATTCGCCCCTCCGGGGCGACAGGTGGCAGGATTGCCGTGGTGGGTTGTCGAATTGCCCGTCCGCTCGACAGGTGGCAGGACTGCCGTGGTGGGTTGTCGAATTGCCCGTCCGCTCGACAGGTGGTCGGATTGCCGTGGTGGGTTGTCGAATTGCCCGTCCGCTCGACAGGTGGTCGGATTGCCGTGGTAGTAGTCTGGATTGCGGACCAGGGAGAAACGTGCGCCTACAGCAAATCGGCCAGCGCGGTTCCACACCACGTTGCGGCCAGGCCCAGCACCATGCTGCCGATGGCGTAAAGCCCCGCCAGCATAAATGCGCCCGAACGCATTGTCGACAACGTCTCCCACTCGAAGGTGGAGAAGGTTGAGTACGCGCCGATGAATCCCACCGCAATGAGGAAGCGCCACGCGGGATTGAGGTCGGCGCGCTTGCCCATGTAGGTGAGCGTAAAGCCGATCACGACGCACGCCGTCATGTTGACCAGAAGCGTGCCGTAAGGAAACCTGACTCCCATGCGGCCTGATACCGTGGAGCCGACCCAGTAGCGGGCGATGGAGCCGAGCGCGCCGCCGGCAGCAATCAGTAAGTATTTTTGCAACGCAATTCTCCAGCGAGAGTATTCGGAGGGATCGCGGCGGGGAGCAAGACTCCGCGACAGGAACCCGCCTGCCAGGAGTCATCAGCTGTTCAGCGGGGAGATGAACAGCGGTTAAGGGTGAACTCCATCACCGTCAACGATTGGGGTAATTATAGCGGAGTTGGCGGAGTTAGCGGAGTTAGTAAAGGGCTTACTCGCCTGACTCACTTAACCCCAGCTCAGGTACCATTTTTCATTCTCACGTGGATATCCGGAGAGTGGCGCATTCCGGATTGGACAACAATGAGGACTGACGTGACGTCCACCCCCGAATTCAAGCTCGCTCGAATCTGATATTCGCCCGGGGCGAGATCGAATGAGAATTTGCCGTCTGAGCGGGTGAGGCATGCTGTTATGGCGTGATCGTTTTTCCGGACTTCATGCTTATCCGATCTGCCTGCGAGGCTTTGTTTGAAAACTTGTACAAGCGCGCCTTCAACAGGCTCGATTACCGGTGCACCTTCTACGGGATCAGTTTCGAAAACGACTTCACCTCGCGGCGACCCGGACGGATGGTCGCTCAAGTCAATCACGACGGTCTCGTTGCCGCCCCATCTGGTCGGGGTCGAGAGGGGGACGGGCTTGCAGGAAGCGTGCGCTCGCGGGCTGCTCGGCAATGCCGTCAGACACCAAAGCGCCGCAATCAACATGGCGCGATTCAATCAGTGTTCCTCCGCGGCGCTGGCACTCTCGCAGTGAACTACTCGAACTTCTGATATCTCGACCAAGTATAAAACGGATGTCTTCTCTACCGGTCAGTGCACGAGTAGCAAGGGTCGACCGACGCCTGAATCAGCGGCGTGTCTGCCAGGCGCGCGCCCTGCACCATCCAGCGCACCGACGGCATGTTCACAAAAGTCGGCGTGCGCACGTGCACCCGGCTGGGATTGCGCGAGCCTTCTTTCCACGAGACCGAATACATGACCTCGCCGCGCGGTGCTTCAACCCGGCTGGTGGCCGTGCCGGTGCGAAACACAAGCTTGGCGTCGCCATGATTAATCTCTCCGTGGGGCATCCCGGTGAGCGCCTGGCGCAGAATGCGGCAGCTCTCCATGATTTCGAGCGCGCGCACAAACAGCCGGGCGCGCACGTCGCCGGCCTGCTCCACCGGCACATCGAAGTCCATTTCGCCGTACGCTGCATAGGGCGCTTGCTTGCGCAGGTCCTGGGTCACTCCCGAAGCCCGCGCTACCGGGCCCACCACGCCGCAGGAAATGGCTTTCTCATGGGTCAGCACGCCGATGCCCGCGCAGCGCGACCGCGCCGTTGAACTGGTGGTGAATATGGGGATGATGGTGCGCACCATTTCGCGCTCCAGGTCGTTCACCATCTCAACCAGCGCCAGCGGGCTTTCAACGTCGCGATTGACGCCGCCGATGCAGTTCATGGAGTAATTCACGCGATTGCCTGAGATGGCCTGCAACACGTCCATCACTTTTTCGCGGAGCGCAAAGCTGGCCATGAACATGGTTTTGAATCCCATGAGCTTTGAGGCGATGCCGGCCCATAAAACGTGCGAGTGCAGCCGCTCCAGTTCTCCCATTACCACGCGAATGTACTGTGCGCGCGGCGGCGGAGTTACGCCGGTCAGTTGTTCCATGGCCTGGCACAGCGTGAGCGTGTGAATGAACGAGCATATGCCGCACACGCGCTCCATCAGCGCAATCACCTGGATGTAGTTGCGCGTTTCGGCGAGGTGCTCGATGCCGCGGAAATTGAATCCGATATGCAGCTTGGCATCCTTTACCGTTTCGCCCACGCACTCCATGTCGAGTTTGTAAGGCTCTTCAAGCGCCGGATGGTAAGGGCCCATGGGGATTTGGTAGCTCATTGTTTTACCTCCTCAGACCCCGCCAAGCCAGAAGCGGACTTGACGGGGACCCCTGATTCCTGCGTTGCAGCGCCGGCAGCGGGCTTGACGGGGACGACATCGCGCAGATTCACGCCCAGCGTATCGCCGTCGCGCAGCAGCAGCGGTTCGTATTCGCGCCCCGTGAATTCAATGCCGAAGCCCTCGTGCACCTCGCGCTCAATCCAGTCGGCGGCCTCGATTAGGTCCCAAATACTCTCTATTTTGGCGCCTTCATTTTTGGCGCTTTCCTGGGTGCTGGCAGCGAGGTTGAAGGCGAAGCCAAGCAGGCGGCCCTCCAGGTCCCAGTGATATTCGAGCCGGAATCCCTCTGCGCCCGGTAACTGATAGGCCGTGATGGTGATGAACCGCGCGCCCACGGCGTTCATGGCTTTGGCGACTACACGCACACTCTCAGCCCGACCGTCTTCGCCGCGCTTCATCCACCACACGCCGCCGTCGAATTTCCAGTCTTCGCTCGCTGCAGGATTCTGGATCACGTTTTCAAGCTCAGTCATTGGGCGCCTCCGCTCACGGTTGGGACTGGATTCGATATTGGCGCTGGACTTGAGGCCGTCGGTGCGATTGCAGCAGGCCTCGGCGCCGGCGGCCGCCGCGCAACGGTATACGACTTTTTGAGTTCGCCTGGCACCAGGTAGATGGGCGGCGTGTCTTCAGCCTGCGATAGCGCGTGCTCAAGCTTGCCCTCATTCAGCGCGTGCTCGGCGCAGCCCTCGACGCAACGGCCGCAGAAGGTGCATTGCCCGGGGTTGTAGCTCCAGGTGAACTCGCCCTTGCCCGCCTTGAATTCGATGGCCCGCGAAGTGCACCGGAACCGGCAGACGGCGCAGCCCGTGCAGAGCGCAGGATCGAACTGAACCAGTCCGCGAAAACGCTCGGAAACCGGCGGCCGGGCAGGGAAGAGCAGCGTGCGCGGCCCATGGATGAGGTTCTTCCAGAGCATGGTGAGAATCTTCATAGCCGGTACCTCACAAAGAGCGCGGAAGAGATGGCCAGTACCGCGAAGATGAGCGTGCATTGCCAGTAGAAGCGCACGCTGGTGTCGATGGCCAGGCGTGCAGTTGCCGCCGCGATGGCCGAGAGCAGCAACACAATGCCGAACGACAACGCCACAAAGACCAGTGCCGCCAGCCACCATGCACCCAGATGCGGTGCGAGCAACGTGGCAACCAGGCCGGTTGCGGCAACCCATTCGAGTCCATGCGAGAGCTCCCACATGGCCAGTTCCGGTCCCGCGTATTCGGTCATCGGGCCGGAATAGATTTCCTGCTCGGCGTTGGGCAGGCTGAAGGGGTTCAGGTGCAGCTTGGCGGGCAGGCAAACGATGATGGCCACGATGCCAAGCAGCCGCAGCGGCGATGCAGGCAGCGCGGCTAATGCATCGAGTTTGAAGGTGTGCTGCGAGGCTGCGATGGAAAGAATGGCCAGCAGGAAGACGATGTTGTAGCTGACGCTGAGCGCAGCTTCGCGCGCCGAACCAATCTCGCCGAAGATGGAGCGCGATGAAAATCCCGCGGCAATAATGCACATCGAGGGCAGTTCAAGCAGCGCCAGCAGCAGGATCAGGTCGCCTTCAAATCCGCCCGAGCCCGGCAGCACCGGAAGCAGGCCAACCGCGCCCGCCGCGGCTGCCAGCGCAATCAGCGGCCAAGAGCGCATCAGCGCGCCGGCTATGCCGCTGCGCTGGGGAGTGCTTTTGGCCATGAGCTTTATGAAATCGAAAAACGGCTGCATGAATGGCGGGCCCACGCGCCCCTGCATCAGCGCCACCGATTTCCGCTCGACCCACAGAAAGAACCACGCGGCGGGAATGGCAAACAGCAGCCCCGGAAAGATCAGCAGTCGCGCCAGTGCGGTAATAAGATTCATGGCTGCTCCTCCACCGTTGGTGCTGCAATGGCGATCGTGGCTTCAGGCGGATTCATTCCGCGTTCGGCCAGAATCGCAGCAGCTTTTGCTATGCCCTGGATGATGGCGTCGGGCCGCGGCGGGCAGCCGGGTACAAACACATCCACGGGAATGTGTTTCTGCAACGGCCCATCGATCGTGCGGCTGTCGATAAACACATTTGTTGTCGCCGGGCACGAGCCGATCGCGACCACCGCTTTGGGTCCGCACACCTGCCCGTATACCGTGTGAATTGCGTTCACAGCATTCTTGGTTACCGGGCCGGTGATGCAGAGAATGTCGGCGTGGCGCGGGCTGCCTTCAAGGCGAACGCCCAACTGTTCGGCGTCGTAGCGCGGGCTGATGGCGGCCACCAGTTCAATGTCGCATCCGTTGCACGATCCCGCATTCATGTGAAAGAGCCAGGGGCTGCGCCGGCGCGCCAAACAAACCAATCGTCTCCAGAGCTTCATGGCTTCACCTCCATGAGCTTCTGGAGAATCGCGGGCCAGACGCCCGCGCCCACCAGCACAATCACCAGGCCAACGATTGCGGCCTTGAGCGCGAATGGCTCGCGCACCCTTTTTTCAGGAGGCGAGCTGGCCAGCGATTCACCGGGCGGTCCCCACCAGTTGCGCGTCAACGCCATCGTGTAGGCAATCAGCGCAAGAATCGACGACAGAATGAAAATCGCCAGCGGCCACGGACCGATATCAAGCGCCATGGAGTAAAGCCGCCAGCGCCCGATGAAGCCCATCGTCGGTGGTACGCCCAGCATGGCCAGCATGCCGAAAATGAATCCGAAGGCGCTATATGGGTAGCGCGAAGCCAGCGCAACCGGCGGTTCTTTCAGCTCACCGGCTGCCTCCGGCGCCGCCAGGCAGGCAAACAAAAGCGCTTTGGCCAGCGCGTGCGTCGAAGCGGCAATTATCGCGCCGTCAAGCCCCAAGGTTTTCAAGGAGACGACTCCGAGCAGTAGGAATCCAACATCCTCGACGGTGGATAGAACCAGGATTCGTTTGAGGCTGCGCTGCGTGAGCATCAGCAGGGCTGCAAGCAATGAAGTGAGCGCCGCGGCCCATACCAGCAATCCCTGCGGCTGAAGCGCACCATTGATCCTGGTTGCGTTCGCGGCGAACTCGCCGAAGGCCGCCATGTCGACCACGGCAATTATCAGGCCGAGTACGAGCGCGGGCAACTCATCGGCGAGCGCCAGCAGCCAGAAGAACATGGGCACCGCGGCCAGCTTGATAAAGATGCCGGTAAGCAGGAATGCGCGCGTCCATGCGGGATCAGCCGCGTTCGCGGTTACCTCGCTCATTACTGCGCAGAAGGTGGAGAGCAACACGGCAGCCAGATAGGTGAATCTGGCTGCCCGCGAGCGAGCAGTCTGCCAGACCAGAACCACTGTAAGCAACGCTGCAAGCTCGAAGTTGCCGAGGCGTTGCCAGGGGTTCGAAATGAACATTCCATCGACCACCAGGGCGGTGGTGAACAACATAAGCCAGGCAGACTTGCGGCTCCCACCGGAAGAGAACGCCATCAGCAACAGTGCAATCGCCGCAACTCCGATGGCGACCGGGAGAAGCAGCGGAATGTGTGGCTCTCCCGCCAAAGTTGAAGTGATGGAAGTCGCACCGGGAACGATCCAGCGAAGTAGCGCGAAGATCGCCGCGCCCAGCACAACCACCAGCGCCGTCGCGTTCCGCTCCATCCAGCCAACTACAACGCCCAGCCCGCGCGATGCCTCTTGCAGCCCGTCCCACACGTTCAGATAAACGCGATCCACATTCGACCAGCGGAAGAATTCCTTCCAATGTTCGAGAAAAATCTCAGAGAAATCGCCGGCCGTCAGTCGTCCGCGCTCGCCGAGCGGCTCACCGCCGGTGAACACTCCGCCGCCCGCACCGGCCAACGCCGGGCCGCCAGCCACTGCCCGCGAGATATACGCGACGAGGTAAATGGCCGCGCCCAGCACCAGCGAAACAACTGCCAGCACCAGTCCACCGCCGGTCGAAAAACTTCCCGCATCGGCCGAGAGCCCCAGCCAGGTAACATGCACGCCTGCTCCCATACCCAGCGCCAGCAGAATCGGATTGAGAAAAGCACGAACGGCAAGCTGTGGAGCGATACCAAGCACAATGCTGCCCACCGCCAGCAACCCCATGCCCCAAACCATCGAGGAAGGCGACTCGTGAGCATTCTCGGTCTCAGGCGTAGTTGGACCCAGGAAGACTGCGCTGGTGGCCTTTGCGCCGAGAAATACCGTGCCCAGGCTTACTGCCCACGCCACCATCGCCGGTGCGTACCAGCCGTCCTGTAGTGCTGCCGTATACAACATCCATTTACTGGCGAAGCCGCTCATCAGCGGAATTCCCATCATCGATCCCACGCCGATGAGCCAGCTCAGCGTAGTCTGCGGCATCTTGCCGGCCAGCCCGCCCAGCCGGTTCATGTCGCGCGTTCCAGTCGCATGCTGCACGCTGCCTGCAGTCAAAAACAGCCCGCCCTTGAAGAATCCGTGATTGAGGCAATGCAGCAGGCCCGCGGTAATCGCCAGCGGCGTGCCGATGCCGATGCCCATCATCATGTAGCCAATCTGGCTCACCGTTGAGAAAGCCAGCATGCGCTTCAGATCGGTCTGCACCATGGCGTACATCACGCCCACGGCCATGGTCGCAGTGCCAATCCACACCATGCTCGCGCTCCACGCAAAAGGCCACGCGCCAAAGCTGTGCATGCGGCAGGCCAGATAAACGCCGGCCTTCACGTAGCAGGCTGCGTGCAGCAGCGCGCTCACCGGAGTAGGCGCGGCCATTGCCTCAGGGATCCACGTGTGCAGCGGTACCTGCACGCTCTTGGCCACCAGCGCCAGCAGCATCAGTGCAAACATTCCGCCGGTAAAACTCTTCGATACCGCTGGATCGGTCCAGATGGCGGTCCCACACCGGTGATAGATCACCAGAATCGCCGCCAGCAATCCGTAGCCGGCAATGTGGGTCATCAGCAGCACTTTGCGTGCGCCGCTTACGGCCTCGCGATTGGTGTACCAAAAGCCCACCAGCGAGAACGAGCACAGGCCGATCAGTTCCCAGCACAGATAGAAGATGAAGAGATTGGCGCTGTACACCAGCCCGATGAATCCGGCGATGAACACCAGCATGGTGGCGTAAAAGCGGGTGGCCGACTTGTCGTGCGCCATGTATCCGATGGAATAAAGCAGCACGAAGCCGCCGATGCATGCGCCCATGAACGCAAACAGCACGCTCAGCGCATCCACATGCAGCACCAGCGCCAGCGGTCCGTCCCAGGGCATCGGTTTAAGGTCGATGGCGCGTCCCGCATGCACCATCGGCGCCACCCCTGCCACGCCAATCACAGCCGGCAGGCAGGCCAAAAATGCCAGAATCCCCTTCGCCCGTCCCGAACAGAGCTTTGCCACAAGGATTTGCAACACCGCTCCGGCTAAAAGCGAGCATGGAGCAAGCAGGATAAAGTTCGCAGCGTCCATGCCTTCAATTTGAGCCGCTTAGAGGCCGATGAGATGTGATGCGCAGCACCGGGGCAAGAAAGGCCTATTGATCGTACGGTAGCTAATACCATATGATGGTATGCAATAAACCGGGCAATCTCTTGTCTTCAGCGCCGCACCGCATTCTCACTATTTACTGAGCTTTCGCAGGCTGCAATTGTGAGTTGAGGATTTCTTCGAAGGCCCTTTTTCCGGCTGCGTGCGGCACCGGGATCTGTCCGACGTGCGACCCCAATTCCTGTGCCATGGGCGCCTTCGGCCGATAACCAGGCCATGACGGAAGTGCAGGAGCGGACGGCACTCCCGTTTTCGCGAACTGAATCCAGTAACCGATAATCGCGTTGGAAAGCTGGGCATCCCCGGGGCTCTTTACCCAGCTTGCCCAGAACTTCCCGCTCAGGAACATGCTCTCTTCACTGTGGAAAGCGCCAAGTTCGGCGAACTCTCCCGCGCCAACATTCGTGAACATGTAGAGATAAGCGCGTTGGCCGCGGGCAGCCACCTCGCGGGCCAGCAGATTCGCTCCGAACCCAAAGTCATAATCCGTGTCCATGGCAAGAAATGCTGCCGGTACCTCAGCATCGTTGCGTGCCGGGTACGCGTCGAACACCTTATCGGCATAAGAATGGAACTCGCGCGACAGCCATTGCCGGTACTCGTCCACGGTCCTGGGCCAATGCGGTCTTCCTCCCACCAATGGGCTGGCGAAAATTGACACCTCATCGGCGTTGCTTCCCACGATCACAGGAACGTTCACTTGCTGTCCTTCAGAAAAGATGGTCGCAGGCTGTTGTTTCAGGACCCATCCGTCGATAACCGGATTCAAATCGAGATTCTTCTCCTCCGTTGCTTTGCGCACAAGCTCATCTGCGGGAAGGGCTCTCAGTTTCGCCAGAACGCCAGGACCATCGCCGACTCCTAAATCCGCGGCCAGGTGCGCCCCACTCGCTTCTTGAGTGGCAAGCAGGGGCACAAGTGAATCGACGCAAACGCCACTCTGCATGATGGCTCGTTGAAACAGGCCATCGGCAAGCGGTGACGCCATCAAGTCGCAAATATCGAGCGATCCAGACGAGGCGCCGAACACGGTCACCCGCTGGGGATCGCCGCCGAAGCGGTCGATATTGCGCTGCACCCACTTAAGCGCGGCCAACTGATCGAGCAGGCCGTAATTTCCAGAGGCGTGATTTGGCGACTCCGCGGTGAGCGCGGGGTGCGACAGGTAGCCGAGCACGCCCAGCCGGTAATTGATGGTCACCACCACTGCGCCGTGGCCGGCAAGCGTGGGCCCGAGCGGCGGCCATTCCTGCGAACCCTCAACGTTTCCGCCTCCATGTATCCACACCATCACCGGCAATCGGTCGCGGCCGCCAAGGTTCGGTGTAAAGACGTTCAGGTACAAGCAGGCTTCGTCGGTCGTCATCTGTTTGCGACCAAGCATCTGCGGCAACCATGTGCTGGGAAGTTGTGGACATGCAGGTCCATACTTATCGGCCACGCGCACGCCCTGCCAACTCGCCGGCGGTTGCGGGGGCTGCCATCGTAAATCGCCTACTGGCGGAGCGGCGTACTGAATTCCCAGAAAAGCCGCGTAGCTGGCCGGCGGGCCAAACTGGCTGCCCTCGAGGATCCCGTCGTTAAGCACCACGCGAGGAGGTTTTCCCTCAGCCGCGTGAATCTCAAGCGCGGTGGCCCAGACCACGATAAGCAAAGCCAATATCGCAACCCGGCAATTTTGCCGCTGAGTTGCAGGCGTTATCTGTCTCTCGCTTGGCTCGATCTGCATTATGAGTTGATGCGCCTTTCAAGAAATACAATCGACGATTTGCGTGCGGCCGGCGCAACTCAGAGCGGCTGGCGCAGCAGTTGCGGTTTGGTGCGGGCCAATTGCATTATCAAGTCGCCGAAAAGTGTGTTGGCCCACGCAAACCACGGCCGCGAGAACTCTGAAGGGTTACTCGCGTTGAACGATTCGTGGATGAAGTTGGTTCCGGCTGTCGTATTGCGCAGCCATTTCAGGCATTGCAAAATTTCGCGGTCGTCGATGGAAGTAAGCGCGCGCAGGATAATGCCCATCGGCCAGATCATCCCGATTCCGGTGTGCGGGCTGCCGACGCCCGTGGCTGCCGTGCCCGTGAAAAAGTATGGATTGCTGTTGCTCAGCACAAACTTCCGCGTGCGCTGGTACAGCGGATCGCGGACGTCGCAGCAACCAAGAGTGGGAAGGCTCACGAGCCCCGGCGCATTGGCGTCGTCCATCAGCAGTTGATTGCTGAATCCATCCACCTCATAGGCCCAGATCTTGCCGAACAGAGGGTGCTGAACGGTTGCGTACTGATCGAAGGCCTTCCGCACACTGATGAGCAACTCGCCGCACGCAGCAGCGAGTTTGCTGTCGTTGACGCTCGCGGCATTGATCTCCTGCAACTGTTCGAGCGAGCGGATGGCGAAGAGATTCGCGGGCACCAGGAACGGATAGATGCAGGAGTCGTCGGAGGGGCGAAACATTGAGAAGATCATGCCCACGGGCCGCGCCGGGTTGCCGTAGCCGTCGAGCGACGCCGTGTCGTAGGGATTGGTGGTCATGCGCAAGAAGCGGTAAGGCCCGCGCCCATGCAGACGCTGCTGTTCCTGGAATGTCTCCACCACTCGCCATGCTGCCGACTTCCACTCCGCGTCGAATACGCTGGTATCGCCGGTGGCGCGCCAGTACGCGTGCGCGAGCCGGATGGTGTAGCAGAGCGAGTCGATCTCCCACTTGCGCTCGGCCACGCCAGGCTTCATATCCGTCTGATCGTGAAGCGACCAGCTCAGCGGTGGATCGGAGGTGTCGCGGGAGAAAGCGTTCGCGTAAGGGTCAATCAAAATGCAGCGCGTTTGCCGGCGTATCACGCCCGCGATCAGCCGCGCGAGTGCCGCATCGTCTTTGGCGAAGCCGACGTAGGGGGCGACCTGCGCTGAAGAATCGCGCAACCACATCGCATCGATGTCGCCGGTGATCACAAACGTATCGGGCTGGCCGTCGAGGGTGCCCGGAAAGACGGTGGTGTCGAGGGTATTGGGAAAGCAGCGCTCGAACATTGCAGCCAGTGCCGGATCGGCGATCTGCGCCTTGACCCGCGTGATGGCGGCCTCGATGGCCGGGCTCTGAAATTTGCGATCCGGCACGCCGGGTCGACCGTCTGCCGCAGACCATGTACGCGCACCCAGATATGCGGGGACGGCAGCCGTGGCGCAGACTGCGGCACAGCCGCGCAAAACGGCGCGCCGCGTAATGGGAATTGTGTCTTTTGTCATCGTGTCCTCTCCGCATCTTGCGGCGATTCGACTCACCCTCTACGAATGATCTAAGGTAAATGGTTCGGGCACCAGGAGGACAGCAATCATGCGTAGACGCGAATTTCTTAAGACCAGCGCCGCCGTCGCGGCGGGAACAATGATCCCGGCGTATCGCTGGGGGAGCGCGCAGCAGAGAGCGCAGACTGCGAATGGGCTTCTTGAGAATGCCCTTCCTCTGGTCGGCACCGGATGGCACGGGCACATGTTTCCCGGCGCCGTAGCGCCATTCGGCATGGTGCAGTTGAGTCCCGACACCAGCGGCTTGCCCGAGCCGAAATGGAATGGCCAGTGGGATCTGACGGGATGGGATCACTGCTCCGGTTATCACTATCTGGATGATTACGTTCTGGGCTTCAGCCACACTCATTTGCAGGGCACCGGCGCCAGCGATCTTGGCGACGTGCTGCTGATGCCGCTAGTCGAGGGGCGCAACTGGAGCTGGAACACCGGCGATCCGGGACAGCAGGCCGAAGCCCAGATCAAGGCCATCGGCGAGAGTTCCGGCTGGGTATTCGACGATGCGGAGCGTGGCTACCGTTCGGCCTTCTCTCATGATCGCGAGCAGGCTCGGCCCGGCTACTACGCAGTCCATCTGGATACGCCCGATGTTCATGCCGAGCTGACGGCGACCACGCGTTGCGGGATGCACCGGTACCGTTTTCCGGCGCTGGCGGCGGAAACGCATCGCGGCCTGATGCTCGACCTGGTGCATGGCATTGGCTGCGAAGTTTACGCGGCCGAGCTGCATATCGAGAGCGCAACGCGAGTGAGCGGTGTGCGTTCAACGCACGGCTGGGCCGCGGATAAGCAGGTTTTTTTCGTCATCGAGCTCTCGCGGCCGTTCGTGTCCGTCGAAGTCCAGCAGGATGGCGCCACGCGCAAGGCTGCGATCGGAGACCGTGTTGCCGGAAAGCAGATCAAGGCGATCTTCACCCAGGATGCTTCAAGCGATCCGCTGGTGGTGCGCGTCGGAATCTCCGCAACCAGCGTCGATGGCGCTCAGAAAAACCTCGCCGCCGAAATTCCACACTGGGACTTTGACGCCGTAGTGCGCGCCAATCGGCAGGACTGGGGCCGCGCGCTCAGCGTGCTGAACGCGGAGCTGCCCAGCCACGCGTTGAACCAGACCTTCGCATCGGCCACGTATCACGGCCTGATCGCGCCGGCCACATTCAACGACGTTGACGGAGCCTATCGCGGGCAGGACCACAAGAACAATCCCAATCCCGGCTTCACCAAATACACCACCATTTCCATCTGGGACATTTATCGCGGAGAATTTCCGTTCCTCATGCTCATGCAGCCGCACCGCATCGGCGACATTGTGAAGACGCTGCTCGCGGATTATCGCCAGCTTGATCAGCATTCGCTTCCCGTGTGGCCGCTGTGGGGAAACGAGACGTGGTGCATGACCGGTTTTCACGTGGTCGGAATGATCGTGGGCGCGTATGCGTACGGCCTGCGCGACTTTGACGCAGAGGCGGCCTACGCCGCCATGCGCGACACGGCGATGGTGGGCGCAACCGCCAACGACAACAAGCCGCTGCAGGAACAATTCCGCAAGCTTGGGTACGTGGCAGCGGGCAAGGAGCGGCAGTCGGTTTCGCGCACGCTCGATTTCGCTTATGACTTCTGGTGCGTGGGTGCGATGGCCGATCTGCTGGGTAAGCACGACGACGCGGCAATGTTCTACCAGCTCGGACAGAACTACAAAAATCTCTTCGATCCCACCAAGGGATTCATGCGCGGCAAACTGGAAGACGGCAAGTGGCGCGAACCGTTCCGTCCCGACCAGGAGTACTGGGAAGACTACACGGAATCTGACGCGTGGCAGGCCACGTTCAACGTGATGCAGGATGTCGAGGGGCTGATTAAGCTCTATGGAGGCGACGAGCAGTTCATCGCCAAGCTGGACGCGCTCTTCGCTGCGCCGTCAAATATTCTCGAGTCTCCGCCCGACATTACCGGCATGGTGGGCCAGGACGCGCAGGGCAACGAGCCCAGCAATCACATTCCGTATCTTTACAACTTTGCCGGCGCGCCGTGGAAGACGCAGCAGCGGGTGCGGCAGATCGCGCGGCTCTACAACAACACGCCGCAGGGCGTGCCCGGCAACGACGACTGCGGGCAGATCTCCACATGGTTCAACTTCGCTGCGCTGGGGTTCTATCCAGTGAACGCGGTAACCGGCGTCTACGTGCTGGGCAGCCCGCTGGTGAACCGCGCAACGCTGCGCAACTCCGCCGCAGGCACCACGTTCACGATTGTCGCCGAGAACAATTCTGACCAGAACATATACGTGCAAAGCGTTGAGCTCAACGGAAAACCGCTAACGCGTTCGTGGTTCACGCACGCTGACATCGTGGCCGGCGGCGAGCTGCGCTTCCGCATGGGCCGGGAGCCGAATAAAGCGTGGGGATCAGCGCCCGCCGATCGCCCACCGTCGGGGCTGGTGAAGGCAAGATAGCAGGGTGCCGGCGGAAAGAAGGTGCCGCCGGTCTCCTGACCGGGGCCCCCGGCGAATGATTTGCATTCGCTGGGGTGGTTGACCGGCTGTAGCGCGGGTCTCCGGACCCGCGCCACAAACGCTTTCTCATCAACTCGCGGCTTTCGTCCCGGTTCGCGCCAGCGTAACCGCACTCCCCCGATTTAAGATGATCCCTGCTCACCATCGGGAGTCCTAATGAACCTCCGCAAGATAATGACTTTTTTGTGCGTACTGGCTGCGGCGTCGGTCCTGTTTACTTTGCCGGCCGGCATTGCGGCCCAATCTCCACGCGGAGTGAACGCTGCGGGGGAGTATGCGGCCGTCCAGCAGCGCCTCTCGCGCGGATGGAACACCTGGGACACGAACAGCATGATGACCGAGGTGCTGTTGCCCGAGGGGCTGGCGATACACGCAGGCATGAAAAATAATACCGGCGAGTTTGGCGACCGCTTCCTGCGCGACGCTTTTGTCGGCCAGTTCAACAAAGCAGATGCGCGCGTCACGCCCGGCCCGCATAGCTGGGACGGCAGCTACACAAGCCTCGACATCGAGTGGGCGGGCCACAAGTGGAAGTTTGAGACTGCGCATTCCGGCAGCGACGAAGTGATTCTGGCCACGCCCGAAAAGGCGGACAAAGAGCCTGCGCTTCCAGCCGACATCGTATTTTGGTTCGATTTTCTATGGAATCGTCGCGGCACGACGGAACGCGCCGTCGATTCGATTCAGACTCGCGATTCGGTCGGCGCAATCGCCATTTATTGCACGTGCGAACCTACGGTATCTGCCGGCTCGCCGTCGAGCGCCGCAAGTGAAGTTGCGACGGCTCACGACCTGCCCATCGGCGGACCATATTTTGCAGCACCGTTCACATCTCCCGTCGGCATAAGCACCGGCACACGGCGCAATCTCGAACAAATCCAGGCCGCTATCGACGCGCAGCGCGCAGCCTACGAGAAATCGATCGTGGCTGCCGGCAATCAGGGTCCCATCGTCGACGCCATCGAAACCACCCTCGGCTGGGACACCATCTACGATCCCTCCAAAAAACGCGTCATCTCGCCGGTGAGCCGGTCGTGGAGCGTGGGTTGGGGCGGTTGGGTGCTCTTCGACTGGGATACTTTTTTTGCCGCAACCCTGGCCTCCATCGGCGACAAAGATCTGGCCTACGCCAACGCGATGGAGATTCTGAATGAGGAGACTCCGCAGGGTCTTGTGCCCAACTACGCGCGCGATGGATGGAAGAGTTTCGATCGATCCGAGCCGCCGGTCGGAGCTATCACCGTGCTCGGCTTGTACGAAAAATTTCACGATCGCTGGTTTCTCGCCGACACCTTCAAGCCATTGATGCGCTGGAATCGCTGGTGGGCCGAACATCGCGACACAGACGGCTATCTGGCCTGGGGCAGCAACGATGACACCCAGCCGCAGAATCCCGACGACGGCGGCAGCGGAACGCGCGGGGGCGCGATTCTGGAATCGGGCCTCGACAACAGCCCCATGTACGACACGGCCACGTACGATCACTCAAAGCATCAGCTTGAGTTCGCCGATGTGGGCCTGATGAGCATGTACGTCGCGGACTGCGACGCATTGGCCAAAATCGCCGACGCCCTGGGCAAGAACGCTGAAGCAAGCGAGCTGCGCGAGCGCGAAGCCCGCTACAAGGCCAAGCTCCAAACCATGTGGGACCCGAAGTCGGGAATGTTTCTCAATCTCGACCTGCACACGCACCAGGCGAGCCCCCGGCTCTCACCCACCAACTTCTATCCGCTGCTGGCGGGCGCGGCCACTCCCGAACAGGCGCGAATCATGATCGAGAAGCACCTGCGCAATCCCGATGAGTTCTGGGGCGAGTGGGTCATTCCTGCCATCGCTCGCAACGATCCCGCCTACAAGGATCAGGAATATTGGCGCGGGCGCATCTGGGGGCCAATGAATTACCTCGTCTACCTGGGCCTGCGCGATTACGATAAAGCCGCTGCCCGCGACCTGGCCGCAAAGTCTTACCAGCTTTTCTTGAAAGAGTGGTCCGCGAATCGCCACGTGCATGAGAACTACAACGCCAACACCGGCAGCGGTGACGATGTGACCTCGAGCGACCGGTTCTATCACTGGGGTGCGTTGCTGGGCTACGTGGAGTATCTGGAAAGACAGGGACCAGGGACCAGGGACTAGAGGCGGTTGCATACATACCCGAAGGCCGGCTGCTAAACATCCTCAGGGGCTAAAGCCCCACATTTTATGCACGTTTTTCGGCACGACTAAAGTCGTGCCCTTTCACAAAACCATTTATGCAACCAGCTCCAGGGACCAGGGACTAGTGGTCAGGGAACGGGCAATTGGCACCTGTGAATTGAAACTTGCGCGTAGTCCACCGTTCACCGTTGACCGACCACCGTTCACCGACCACCGTTGACCGACCACCGTTCACCGACCACCGCTCACCGACCGGCTCCCTACGAGTTCGCGACAATCGTTTCCAGCGCCTCAAAGCAATCCGCATCCAGCCTCTGGGGCACTTCGCGCGAAATGTTGTACAGCGCCTGTTCCGGCGTGAGACCCGGCCGGTAAGGGCGGTCTTCGGTCATGGCGCCATACATGTCGGCGACCGTAATGATGCGGGCTTCGATAGGTAGATCGGCAGCCTTGAGCCTGTCAGGATAACCCGAGCCGTCGAGCTTTTCGTGATGAGCGCCAGCAATCTGAGCCAGTTCTGCGAACGGGCCGATTCTTGACAGTATCTCCCGGGTCAATATGGGGTGTTCGCGCACCACCGCCCACTCTTCGCGGCTCAGCGCCTGCTTCTTATCAAGGATGGAATTCGGCACGCGCAGCTTGCCGAGGTCGTGGAGCAGCGCCGCGCGATGCACCAGCCGGGTGCGGTCCTTGGTCAGGCCGATCACGCGGGCCATCTCAATGGCCACCTGCGTTACTCCCAGTGAGTGGCGAAACGTGAAAGAAGACTTGGCATCGACAACGTCTGAGAACGCCTCGCAGATCAGGTCGATGTCGCCGGCCTTCAACTGGTTCATCCCGTCCGGCGAGAAGTCGAGAACCGCGGCCCGGGTTTCAATCTCGGGCGTAACGTGCGCGGCGTAGCGCCACAACGTTCCCTGGCGATGAAGCTGGACGGCCAAACGCACGATCTTTGGATCGAACCAGCGCTCGCTGCGCTCGCACAGCACGCGAATCGCCGCCTCGCGCCCGTGCTCGAGAGCATAAACATCGAGAAACTGCGCAATGGAAATGATGCGCGATTCAAGCGGGATGTGATGGCGCGTGCGCCGATTCGGATATCCGCTGCCGTCCCATTTCTCGTCTACGCCGCGAACCGACTCGGCAACATCGTCGCCCAGCCCCAGCTTGCGCAGGATGCGCGCTCCGCGATCGCAGCGCACTGAAATAATGTCTTCGCCCTTGCGGCGCTGCGCAAATCCCAGATGAAGCAGGTTGGCCGCACGGCGAAGCGGGCTCTGGTAGCGATGGCCGGTGTTCCACAAAACGGTGAACATCGACAGCCCGGACCCCTCGGAACGATTCGACTCTTCCGCTTCATCCGCGGTCCGCGAAGAGCGCTTGCCCTCGCCAAGAATCTCAGACATGTGGTCGAAATTGTTATTGCAACCTACGTCCTTGAGCAGAAGCCCGTAGTAAAGGTTGTTCATACGCTGAGCCGGCAGAAAAAGCGCTTCGCCCAGGCGCATGCCCAGCACGCAGGTACGCAGCGCATGCCCCGGCATGGCGCCTTCGGTCAGGTCCAATGCGAAGGAGAACGCCGAGATGATCTCAGCCAGCGAGATGTGGTTCGAGGCGACCAGATACGGCTGCGGCAGCTGCTGCTCGAACTGTGAGGTAACCACTGCGCTCGCCAAACCACCCTCCGCAAAATCAAACGGCTTTTTTGTCGCCTAACAAAGGTAACGAGTCAATGGAATCAAGAAACTCCCACAAAGGCGGGGATGGGCCCGACAGATGGTAACCACGAGTTAGTGACCTTCATTTGCCCTATGACCCGAAGGAGGGATAGACCTTTTGAGGCCCGTGCGATTATGCCGGCGATCCGGTTCGAACTTCCCGCGCACGCAGCCAAACGGAATAACCGCACCGGCCCGATGTCCTAAAATGCAGCGGAGGGTTCCTTCCGCTATGAGTTCCAATTTCCTTCGATCCAGCCTCCGTCTTACCGTTATTTGCCTCGGGATTCTGATCGTTGCAACCGCGTCCTCGGCCCAGCCTGCCGTCAACTTCAAGAAAGCTACTGCGATGCTGCCGGCCGATGCGCAAACGGTCGTGAACCGCCTGGGCAGCTTACGCGAATTCCCAGACGGCGCGTGGAAGATGCACGCCGGCGACCTGCCGCACGGCGAGAATATAGACCTCGATGACAATTCGTGGCAGATAGTTGCCTACAATTCGAAGGCGCCCAACGAGGCAGTGTGGTTTAGGCAGACCTACCAGGTTCCCGAAACCCTCAACGGCTACGACCTGACCGGCGCGCGCATCTGGTTTGTGTTCCACGCCGAGGCCAACGGACCCATGCCCGAAATTCTCTACTTCAACGGCCGCCGCGTGGCCCTGGGCGAAGATCTCGAGCCCATTGTTCTCTTCGACAAAGTAAAGCCCGGCGATAAAGTTACCGTCGCCGTCAAGCTGCTGCACACGGTCGACCTGAAGACTGTTCGCGGCGCTTCGCTGCGCATCGATTTCCCTGAAGGGCGGCCCAATCCCGAAGACCTGCGTGAGGAGTTCCTTGCCGCGGCCGAGCTTGTGCCATCGCTCGACCCGAACACCAGCGACGGCAAGCTGGGCACGCTCTACGGCGCAATCGCGGCCGTCGACATCAAGGCCCTCGACTCGCATGACCAAAAGGCATTTGACGCCAGCCTGACGATCGCGCACCAGAAGTTGGAAGCCCTCGCGCCGCTCCTCGAACAGGCCACCTTCCACGAGGTCGGCAACTCGCACATCGATGCCGCATGGCTGTGGCCGTGGACCGAGACCGTCGACACCGTCAAGCGCACCTTCGGCACCGCGCTGCAGCTCATGTATGAGTACCCGCAGTACACCTACACCCAGTCTGCCGCGGTCTACAACGAGTGGCTGGCGCAGAAATATCCCGACATGAACAACGAAATCAAGCGGCGCATCAACGAGGGCCGCTGGGAAGTTGTGGGCGGCATGTGGCTCGAGCCCGACCTCAACATGCCCGACGGCGAATCGCTGGTGCGGCAACTGCTGGTGGGCAAGCGCTGGTACAAACAAGCCTACGGCGTCGACGTAAAAGTTGGCTGGAACCCCGACAGCTTCGGCTACACCTGGCAGCTTCCGCAAATCTACAAGAAGTCCGGCGTGGACTACTTCGTCACCCAGAAGATGAGTTGGAGCGATACCAACAAGCTGCCTTTCAAACTCTTCTGGTGGGAGTCGCCGGATGGATCGAAGGTGCTCACATATTTTCCCCACGACTACGTGAATGACACGCTCAATCCGGTGCGGCTCTCTGACGATCTGGCCCAGGCGCGCGAGAAGTCCACCGGCCTAACCGACATGATGGACCTCTACGGCATCGGCGACCACGGCGGCGGACCCACGCGCGCCATGCTCGATGAAGGAACGCACTGGGCAGCATCGGGCCACATCACGCCGAAGTACGAATTCGGCCGGGCAATCGATTACTTCCAGACGGTTGAGAAGCAGGTTGCTCACGATAGCCAGACGTGGAACTACCAGTCGATTGCGAAGGGATACTCCGCTCCGCCCGCAGTCGCCGGCATGGTTTCGATTCCCACGTGGGACTCGGAGCTTTATCTCGAATACCACCGCGGCGTCTTCACCACCCAGGCCAACCACAAGCACAACATGCGCACGGCCGAAGAGGAGGTGCTGAACGCGGAGAAGTGGTCGTCTTTGGCGTGGCTCGACGGCCTCGCGTATCCCGGCAAAGAACTGACCGAGGATTGGAAGAAGGTCTTGTTCAACCAGTTCCACGATCTGGCTGCGGGCTCGGGCATCGGCATCATCTACAAAGACGCGCAGAAAGATTACGACGTGGTGCGCTGGTCTACGAATGAGATTTCGACCGGAGCGCTCGCGACAGTGGCAGATCATATAGATACTGCTGATGCAGGAAAATTCAGTAACGGAATTCCCATCGTCGTCTTCAATCCGCTTGGTTGGCAGCGAGCCGGCGTGGTGGACGTAAAGGTCCAGCTTCCTTCCGGTCCGCAAATCGGGATATTTGACGGAACGAACGGGCTCGGCTACGAGGAGCTTTCGGCAGATCCAAAGACCGGTGTTCGTGAACTTCGGATTCCTGTTCCTGGCGTTCCAGCGATGGGTTTCTCCGTTCTGCACATTCTGGCCACTACCGAGGGTAGAAAGGCTCCGGCAGCCCACGCCCCGCCAAATTCAACCGCCATCGGACAAACCCAATCGAGCTTCGTTCTCATGAACGGCCGGGTCGCTGCGGCGGTGAATCGCCAATCCGGATGCATTTACAGCATCTCGGACTCGCAATCGCATCTTGAAGAGGTAGCGCCAAAATCTTGCGCCAACCAACTCCAGCTCTTCAAAGACATTCCCAAAGATTACGACGCGTGGAATATCGATCCCGGCACCTACGACGTTTCGCCATCGACCATCGACAACGCCGACTCTGTCGAAAAAATCGGAACCGCCGAGGACCCCGCCATCCGCGTCACCTACCACACCGATAAATCCAAAATCGTCCAAACCATCTCTCTCAAGGGCGACGAAATCAACATCTCCAACGACATCGACTGGCACGAATCGCACGTCCTCCTCAAAGCCGCATTCCCGCTCGCCGTAACCAGCGACTTCGCCACCTACGAAATCCCCTATGGCGAGATCGAGCGGCCCACTACCCGCGACAATAGCTGGGAAAAAGCCCAGTTTGAAGTTCCTGCCATGCGCTGGGCCGATCTATCAGGTGTGGGGGCGGGCGCAGGCCCTGACGGCAAAGTGCACGGCCTGTCGATACTCAATAAAGACAAATACGGGTATGACGCCGTGGGTAACGTGCTGCGTCTCACCCTGCTGCGTTCGCCCAAGGATCCTGATCCCGACGCCGATATGGGTCACCAGCACTTTGAGTACGCGCTCTATCCACACGCCGGAACCTGGAAAGAAGCGCTCACCGTGCGCCATGGCTGGGAGTACGATTACCCGCTTCAGGCGGTCGTCACCACCGCCCATGCCGGCACGCTGCCGCCGCAGCACTCCTTCGCGTCGGTCACGCCCGACAACGTGGTGCTGACCGCGGTGAAGAAGGCCGAAGACGCCAATGGTCTCATCTTCCGCGTGTATGAGTGGGCAGGCAAAACCGCGACAGCCGAGTTCCACGTTCCGCCGGGCGCAACCTCAGCCACCGTAACCAACCTGATGGAGACACCAGAAGGCGATCCGCTCAAGGTGGAAGGCGACGCAGTAAAAGTCCCCATCCATCCCTACGAGATTCTGACCATTCGCGTCGACTACGCAAAAGCAGGAAACAGCCAATAGCCAATAGGGAGTAGCTTTCAGCTCTCAGCTATCACCTTTCAGCTAAAGCACGCATTTTCCGGAGCCGACGCCAAAACTGAGAGCTGTTTTGTTACTCTAAAACCAGCAAGGAGCCAAGCCCGATGCACATCACTTCCCCGTTTGTCGTCGTCCCGGTCATCATCGCGGTCTTCACCGCGTGCATTTTGTTCGCCACCAGCAGCAAAGAAGACGGCCACTCCGAAAAGGGGCACTGATAAACCACCTCCTGTAGGGTGGCAATGAAGTTAGCACAGGACGCAATCCTGGGGTAGGCAAGCAAAAAGGCCTTGAGCCCCTTGGGGGTGGCGCGACCGGCAAATGCGGGGTTTCCTGGGGCTGCGGAAAAACTCGGAGAATGAAGCAATTCCCCAACAGTCGATGCAGCAGGGGCTAAAGCCCACACTCATTTTGGGGGCTTTATCGGCCCGGCTAAAGCCGTGCCCTTGTTACAGGACCTCCATTGCTTGTGCCCGAACGAGTTTTTCCGCAGCCTGTTTAAGCCCGCCAACTCCGCTAATCCCGCCAACTCCGCTAACACCGCCAACTCCGCCAACACCGCTGCCTTTCCGCTAATTTCACCTCTATGGAACCCTGACCAGCCAACCAGCGTATAAATCGGTGTGAGGTAGGCAAATATGGAATTGAATCTGAAGGGCATGCACAATCGCACCCTGGTGGCGGCGCTGGCACTGGCGCTCGTAGCGTGGACCACTGGTTGCCGCGTCCACGTTGAAAAGGGAGCCAACGGTGAGGACAAGAACGTCCAGGTTGACACTCCGTTCGGCGGCGTCCATGTGAATACCGATCAGACAACGGCCGCGGACCTCGGATTGCCGGTTTACCCCGGCGCGCAGGTGGTTACGGATAACGATAAAGACAAGTCGGCCGACATTCGCATGGGATTCGGCGAATGGCAGATGCGAATCAAGGTGGTGAACTATTCCACGCCCGACGGCGAAGACAAGGTGACTGCGTTCTACAAGAAGGCGCTCACCCGCTACGGCGACGTCATCTCGTGCCAGGACAATGCTCCGGTTGGCGAACCTACAAAGACGTCTGAAGGACTGACTTGCGACGACAAACACGGCAGCAACATACAGGTGAATGACAAGGGCACCAGCTACGGATATCACTCGGGGTCAAATGGATTTGAGTTGAGGGCAGGATCGCAGCGCCACCAGCACATCGTTGGCTTCCAGAGTTCGGCGCCCGGCCACACACGCTTTGCCCTGGTGTCTCTCGATCTGCCGCAAGGGACCGACGGCAGCGGGAAGACTGACTGATACAGCTTTCAGCCTTCAGCTTTTAGCTGAATGCCGCGGGGCTATAAAACCAGGGCTCCTCCAGGCAGGATGTGGGATGCATATCCTACAATGCTTCAATCGGCATCCCACTTCTTCCCGATGGAGCTCAAACCATGTATTTAAAATCTCTTCGCTTCGCCACTTGCTGCGGCCTGGCAGCGGCGGCGCTGGTTCTCTTTGCTGCTGACAAACCAAAAAACAAGAACACGTCCGCGCCCGCGACGCCCGCGGTTGTCGATCCGTACGCCGAGATTCAGCCGGCCACTGAAACCCTCGACCTGACCATGTACCAGCGGATCCGCGATGAGGGGTTGAATCACTCCCACGTGATGGAGTTTGCCAGCGCGCTGGCCGACGGCATCGGCCCACGCCTCACCGGTTCGCCCAACCTGGCGAAGGCCAATGCCTGGACCCGCGACACGCTGACCAGGATCGGCCTCCAGAATGCCCATCTCGAAGACTGGGGCGAGTTCGGCCTGGGCTGGCAGCAGCTCAACACCTGGGCGCGCATGGTTGAGCCGGATACGGCCATCCTGATTCTGCAGGCCACGCCGTGGTCTCCCTCCACGCAGGGGCCGGTCACGGGAGACGTGGCGATTGTCGATATTCAGACCGAAAAAGATTTTGACCAATACAAGGGCAAGCTGGCCGGCAAGGTGGTTTTGCTGGGCGCCATGCGGCCTGTGCCGCCCGTTGATAAGCCGCTGTTCGAACGCAACACGCAGCAGACCCTCGAAGATGTCGCCGAGTTCCCGGTAAGCGAAGGCGTGCCCGGATCGATGACTCCCGAGATGCAGGCCCGCATGCGTACGCGCATGGAGCGGATGAGACTCATCGATCGGATCGCGCAGTTCCTTGCCGATGAAAAGGTGGCAGCGGTAATAGAGCCGAGCCGCGACGGCGCCAATGGCGGCGGTTCCGGTGGAACCTTCTTTGACGACAACGGCGCAACCCTGGGCCGTACGCCTTACCTCGCCGACAAAGCTGTAAAGGTTCCAGTCACCGTTGCGGCCATTGAGAGCTACGGGCGGCTCTACCGGCTGGTGCAGGCGCACGTGCCGGTACAGGTGCAGATCGACGTTGAAACAAAAGTCACCGGCGAGCACGAGCATGGTTTTGACACCGTAGCCGAGATTCCCGGGACCGATCCGAATCTGAAAGACCAGGTGGTGATGCTGGGCGGGCATCTCGATAGCTGGATCGCGGGCACCGGCGCAACCGACAACGGCGCCGGAACCGTGGTGGCGATGGAGGCGGTGAGAATTCTTGAGGCGCTGGGCGTGAAGCCGCGCCGCACTATTCGCATTGCGTTATGGACCGGGGAAGAGGAAGGCCTGTTTGGCTCGCGCGGATACTGTCGCGATCACTTTGGGTCGGCCAAGCTATCAACCGCGCCCGACCAGGCACAACTGCCAGAGTTCATGCGCCGCGCCTCCGGGCCTCTAGAAGTAAAGCCGGAGCAAAAACTGATCAGCGCCTACTTCAACGTGGACAACGGCTCGGGAAAGATTCGTGGCATATACACGCAGGGCAACGCAGCGGTCGCGCCCATCTTCGAGCAGTGGATGGCGCCGCTGAAAGATCTCGACGTTACCACCATCACCGAGCGCAACACCGGCGGCACCGATCATTTGAGCTTCGACGCGGTCGGCATTCCGGGATTCCAGTTCATCCAGGACAATCTGGATTACGAGTCGCGCACCCACCACTCAAACCAGGATGTGTATGAGCGCCTCTCGCCGGCCGATTTGAAACAGATTGCGACGGTTGAGGCGATTTTTGTTTACAACGCCGCCATGCGCGACAAGATGATGCCGCGCAAGCCCCTGCCGCAGCCGGATGTTGATCAGAAGCGGAATGCGCCGATCGAAGGGATTTTCCCGGGTGCGGTTGCGCCGGCTCCGGATGCGCCGAAGTAGGGCGGGTCTGCCAGAGCTTTTCTTCGTTCGTTCCACCACGGGAGAGGGTGCCCCCGGGTCTCGCCTTTGAGACCTGGGATAGCACATCGTCAACTTGAAACAAGACGGAGCGAGGGGCAGTGGTTTCCCATCCTTCCCGCACAGAACGCGAGAAGGATGGGGCACCCTCGTTGGAGGCGGATCGAAGAGAAACTACCGACCCGCAGAAGGCGAGGAACTCGCTCAGGCGGCCTTTGTCATTTGTAAGGTATATTGCAGCTTTTACTTAACGAATATCTAAAAATCAAACCTGGAACCTCTGGAAGATAAGGCGAAAACGCCGTGATACCCGTCACAGCACACCCCTCATTCAAGGGGGACGATATAGCGGGCCTGGAGGGGTATTTAAGCCCCTCTCAGGAGGCACCGTTTGTGACCGTCAGCGGGTGCTGGAAGACGGATCCGCTGCGCCCCGGCGGACGCGATTCGAGATTCCAAGATGTCATGGCGTGACGAGTATCGCAGCAAACAGATGAGCGCACATGAGGCGCTCACGGCCGTTCAATCGAGCAACCGCGTCTGGATCCAGTCCGGATGCGGCACACCCTCGGTTCTGGTGGACGCGCTGGTCAGGCGCGCCCCCGAAGTCCGTGACGTTGAAATCATCCACATGAAGACCCTGGGCGCGGCAGACTACACGCGGCCCGAGTTCGAGGGACACTTCCGCCACCGCGGGCTATTCCTGGGCGACAACGTGCGCGAGGCAGTGTGCAATGGTCGCGCCGACTACACTCCCATCTTCCTCAGCGAGATCGAAAGCCTTTTCGAAACCGGCCAGTTGCCGCTCGACGTGGTGTTGATGCAGGTATCGCCGCCCGACGCGCATGGATTCGTGAGCCTGGGCACGACGGTTGATTGCACGCTGACGCTGGTGCGCTACGCGAAAACCGTGATCGCCGAAGTCAACCGGCAAATGCCGCGCACGCACGGCGAAACCAACGTGCACGTGAGCCACATCGCGGCCTTCGTTGAGACTGACCGGCCGCTGCTGGAATTGGAAGCCGAGCCGCTAACTGAAACGCATATGCGCGTGGGCCGCAATGTGGCCTCGCTCATTCCCGATGGAGCCACCCTGCAGACCGGCATTGGCGGAATTGCGGAAGCCGTTTTGCATTGCCTTGGCGACAAGCGCGACCTGGGCATTCACACCGAGCTGGTTCCCGATGGCGTTGTCGATTTGATGGAAGCGGGCGTGATTAACGGCGAACGCAAGACCCTGCATCGCGGCAAGGCCGTGGTGGCGTTTGTTCTAGGCTCGCAGAAGTTATTCGATTTCATCCGCGAGAATCCCAGCTTCGAGTTCCGGCCCATCAGTTATACCAACGATCCGTTTGTGGTGGCTCAAAACGATCGCATGGTGGCCATCAACGGCGCGCTGCAGGTGGACATGACGGGGCAGGTGTGCGCCGATTCAATTGGCACGCGCCCCTACAGCGGGTTTGGCGGGCAGATCGATTTCATTCGCGGCGCGGCGCGTTCAAAGGGCGGGGTGCCGATTATCGCGTTGCCGTCCACAGCGCGGGGCGGAACTCTGTCGCGCATTGTTCCGGTGCTGGAGCCGGGTGCGGGAGTTGTGACTTCGCGGGCGGATGTCCATTACGTTGTGACGGAACACGGAATCGCATACCTGCACGGCAAAACGCTGCGCGAGCGGGCCGAGGCGCTGATTGCGATTGCCGCTCCGGAGTTCAGGCAGGAGCTGGAAGATTTTGCAGTGCGCGCGCATTATCTCGAGCGCGCGAGAACGGTGGCTTGTGTTTGATGGGGGCCAGTGTGACACCCCACCCCAGCGACGAGAACAAAAACATCGCAGGGTGGGGCCTGAAGGGAGTGGGAATGCCAGAGACGACAAAGATAGATCAGGCAACGGCCAGGCGCGATCGCGGCAAGATCGAGATTGACGAGCAGGAGTGCAAAGGCTGCGGTCTTTGCAATGAGGCATGTCCGCCGCACGTGATCGCCATGAGCGACAAGTTCAACCACTACGGCTATCGCACAGCGGTTTACGCGGGCGCGGGATGCACCGGATGCGGCGTCTGCTTCATGGCGTGCCCTGAGCCGGGCGCAATTACGGTATACGTGCTGGCGCAGACAAACAACGGCAATGGGCATCGTCAATCAGCCGATGCACAGGGGGCGATGAATGCGTAAGCAACTGATGAAAGGCAATGACGCGATCGTCAAGAGTGCGATTCTGGCCGGCTGTCGCGCGTTTTATGGGTATCCCATTACGCCGGCCAGCGAGATTGCCGAGGCTGCCGCCATCTACATGCCGAAGACCGGAGGCGTGTATGTGCAGGCGGAGAGCGAAGTGGCGGCCATCAATATGCTTTATGGCGGCGCGGCAGCCGGAGTGCGCGCCATGACCGCGTCAAGCGGGCCGGGCATCAGCCTGATGCAGGAAGGCATCAGCTACATGGCCGGCGCGGAACTGCCATGCGTGATCGCCGACATTACCCGCGGCGGCCCGGGGCTGGGCAACATCGGCCCCGAGCAAGGCGACTATCACCAGGTGGTGAAAGGCGGCGGCCACGGAAACTATCGCACCATCGTGCTTGCGCCGCATTCGGTGCAGGAGATGGCCGACCTTACGGCGCTGGCGTTTGAGCTGGCCGATCGGTATCGCAATCCGGTTGTGCTGATGACCGACGGATTCATCGGCCAGATGATGGAGCCTGTCGAGTTCCCCGAGCATCCCATTGCGCCGAAACTGCCGGACTGGGCTGTGGCGGGCACGGCGGCCACCAGAAAGAATCTAGTCAGCTCGATGCACCTCGATTTCGACGACTCCGAGGCGCACAACAACGCGCTCGAAGCCAAGTACAAGGTGGCTGAGCAAAATGAAACACGGGCCGAAGAGTGGTTCACCGATGATGCTGAGATTGTGCTGGTGGGCTATGGAATCCTGGGCCGCATTCTGAAGGCGGTGGTGGCAGAAGCGCGAGCTGCCGGCCTCAAGGTGGGACTGCTTCGGCCCATCACTCTGTATCCGTTCCCGAAGGCGCACTTCCAGCGTCTCGCGTCGAGCGCCCGCGCCTTCATCGTGGTTGAAATGAGCAATGGCCAGATGGTGGACGATGTGCGCCTGGCACTCGATGGCGCGCGCCCGGTGGAGTTTCTGGGCCGCATGGGCGGCAACGTCCCGTCGCACGAAGAAGTTTTTGCCTTTGTCGAAAAGCAGGCCAGGCACTATCTCGAAGAGGAGCAGATGGCACATGTCTAACGAGCTGATTTCGGAGTACAAAGTCTCGCATGGCCGGGCCCAGGCCTTCTACGAGCGCTATGAACGCAAGGAAGAGCTGAAACACGCCACCCACTACTGCCCAGGTTGCGGCCACGGCATAGTGCACAAGATGCTGGCAGCGGCGATTGATGAACTCGGCATCCAGAACCGCACGATACTGGTGGGCCCGGTGGGTTGCTCGGTATTCACCTACAACTACTTCGATGTGGGTAATGTGCAGGCCGCTCACGGCCGCGCGCCCGCTGTGGCCACGGCCATGAAGCGCAGCCGGCCCGATAGCGTGGTGATCGGTTACCAGGGCGACGGCGATCTGTCGGCAATCGGCTCGGCCGAGATTCTGCACGCCGCCAACCGCGGCGAAAACATCACCGTCATCTTTGTGAACAACGCCATCTACTCGATGACCGGCGGACAGTGCGCGCCCACAACGCTGATCGGCCAGAAGAGCACCACTACGCCGAACGGCCGCAACGCGGCTACTGAAGGTTATCCGCTGCATGTCAGTGAGCTGCTTTCGGCGCTGGAGGGGCCGGTGTACATTGAGCGCGTAGGCCTCGGCGACAATCGCCAGATTGCCCGGGCTGCGCGCGCCATTCGCCACGCGGTCGATAACCAGGTGAAGGGACTCGGGTTCTCTTTGATCGAAGTTCTTTCGCCCTGCCCCACCATCTGGAAGATGGATGCGGTTCAGTCGCAGAAGTGGGTCAAGGATGTAATGGAGAAGACCTATCCGCTGGGCGTACTTTGCGACCGGACAAAAGAGCGTGAGCCGCGCACCCTTGCCGCGCCTGTGCCGCCGCTTGAAACGCTGCCGCGGCTGCTGGACCTGCACGAGGAAGAAATCGAACAAGCGGACGGATGTTGCGAGGGCTGCTCGTTCGATTCTCGCAATATCGATCTCGAGGTGCGCATTGCCGGCTTTGGCGGGCAGGGAGTGCTGTTGCTGGGCGAAGTGCTGGCTGAAGCCGGGCTCGATGCCGGCCTTGAAGTTTCGTGGCTGCCGTCGTACGGGCCTGAAATGCGCTCGGGCACCTCTAACTGCCATGTGCGTTTGTCGAGCCAACCCATCGATTCGCCGCTGGTGGCAAAGCCGCACGTGCTGGTGGCGATGAACGAGCCGTCGCTGCGCAAATTTGACAAGAGCGTGCGGCCCGGCGGTTGGATTCTGTACAACGGCGACGATTTTCCAGAGGATTGCCGCCGCAAAGAAGTCAATGTGCTGGCCCGCTCGTTCCTGCAGGCAGCCGACCAACTCGGTGATCCGCGCGCCTGCAACATGGTGATGCTGGGCGCGCTGCTTGAGACGGCGAATGTGCTGCCGCAGGCGAGCGTGGAGGCGGCTCTGCGCAGGCTGGTCAAGAGCTCCCGCTGGGTGGCGCTTGATCTGAAGGCCATCGTCCGCGGGCACGAATTGATGAAAGAGACCCTCATGGAATCGCCTAAAGAAACATTGCTCGAGGTGTGAGATGAACACAGGTGTGAGTCCCGACCTGATTGTGTACTTCGGCGGCAAATATGTGCCGCTGGCCGAGGCGCGCGTGGGCATATTGACCCACGCGCTGAACTATGGAACCGGAGTGTTTGAAGGCATCCGCGCCCACTGGGACGAAGACTCCAACGAACTTTACATCTTCCGGCCTGAGGATCACTACGAGCGCTGGAAACAGAATTGCGGAATTCTGCGCATCGATGTCGGTCTCACCGTTGATGAGCTTTGCTTCATCACCGCCGAGCTCATGCGCCGCAATCAATTCAAGACCGATCTATATGTGCGCCCGCTCGCCTACAAATCTGCTGAGCGCATCGGCGTCTGCACCGACGACGAGAATGCATTCGCGATTACGGCGCTGCCCTTCGGCGAATATCTGCACAGCGAAAATGGAGTGCACGCCGGCATCAGCTCCTGGCGGCGGATTGAAGACGCCGCCATCCCGGTGCGCGCCAAAATCTGCGGCGCATACGCCAACAGCGCGCTGGCTACCGACGACATAAGGCGAGCCGGCTTTGACGAAGCCATTCTGCTCAACGAGGCCGGGCAGGTGACCGAGGGCGCCACGTGCAATCTGTTCATGGTGCGCAAGGATGTTCTCATCACGCCGCCTGTTACTGAGAACGTGCTCGAAGGTATTACACGCTCCACAATTCTGGAGCTCGCGCACAGGGAGCTTGGGCTTCCGGTGCTGGAGCGGCCCATAGATCGCAGTGAACTTTACATCGCCGACGAGCTCTTCCTGTCGGGCACTGCGGTGGGGCTGGCGCCGGTGGTACGCGTGGATCACCGCCCGGTTAAGCAGGGTGCTATCGGCGTCTGGACGCGGCTATTGCAAACCCTGTACTCCGGCGTTGTGCACGGGCACATTGCGGAATACAGAAAATGGGTTCTTCCGGTTTACGGAACACTCCAGGATTCGATGCTGAAAGCAGTCGAGCTGGAGCACACAAGCGTTGCCTGAGCGGAAAGAGGGTCGCGCGGCGGCATTTCGAAAGGCGTGGCATTGGGATATGGAATCTTCGGGCGCAAATCTGTTGACGATAGCGATGGCCCGATCTCTCTGAATTCCGTGCATTGACCCCTCGAAAGATTACCGCCTCGCCGCCCGTTCGCGCCGGCAAGGAAGGAAAAAACGAATGATAACGACAATCAGAAAAGACAACGCCTACGACGTTGCGATGGAGAATTTCGAAACCGCGGCTGACGTCATGCAGCTCGACCACAATACGCGCGAGATGATCAAGTATCCCGAGCGCATGCTCACGGTCACTGTACCGGTTCGCATGGATGACGGCACCATTCACCGGTTCGAAGGCTATCGCGTGCAGCACAGCTCGGTGCGCGGCCCGGCCAAGGGCGGCATCCGGTTCCATCCACAGGTGACTCTCGACGAGGTAAAGGCGTTGGCCACCTGGATGACCTGGAAGTGCGCCGTGGTGAACATTCCGTTCGGCGGCGCGAAGGGCGGTATTACCTGCGACCCCAAACACATGTCGCAGGCCGAGCTTGAGCGCATGACCCGCCGCTATACCAGCGCGATTCTGCCGCTCATCGGGCCGGAGCAGGATATTCCCGCGCCCGACGTCTACACCAACTCGCAAACCATGGCCTGGATCATGGATACCTACAGTATGACCAAGGGATATCCGATCCCGGGCGTAGTGACCGGCAAGCCCATCTGCCTGGGCGGATCACTGGGCCGCAATGAAGCGACCGGCCGCGGCGTCTTCTACACCATCCAATGCGCCTGCGAGCACCTGGGTATTCCGCTCAAGGGAGCGACCGTGGCTGTGCAGGGCTTTGGCAACGCCGGCTCGGTTACGGCGCAGTTGCTCTATGAGGCCGGCGCAAAGATTATCGCGGTAAGCGATTCTACCGGCTGCGTCTTTAACCGCGATGGGCTCAACATTCCCGAGCTCATCAACATGAAGTCCATGTGCGGCCACGTCGATGGATTCCCCGAGAGCGAGCCCATTCACCCGCAGGACCTGATTGCGCTCAATTGCGACATCCTGGTTCCGGCGGCTCTCGAAAACATGGTCCATGCCGACAATGCCCGCAATGTGCGCGCGCGCATAATTGCCGAGGCTGCCAACGGACCGCTCACTCCCGAAGCCGACAGAATCCTTGAGAGCAAGGGCGCTTTTGTCATTCCCGATATTCTGTGCAACGCCGGCGGCGTCACCGTCTCCTACTTTGAATGGGTGCAGGATGAGCAGCACCTCTTCTGGGAGGCGCAGGATGTCTACAATCGCCTCGAGCGTGTGATGAAATCGGCCTTCCGCGATGTTCTCAAGATCCAACTTGAGAAGAAGGTACCGATGCGGATCGCGGCCAACATACTTGGCATCAGCCGGGTAGCCGAGGCTGTGCAGATTCGCGGCATCTACCCGTAAACCGGCTTTCAGCTGTCAGCCATCAGCTTTCAGCTTCTTCGTCGCCTGGGCGAAACTCCCCGTCCTCGCACGAATTGGCTGAAAGCTGATAGCTAAAAGCTCAAAACTTAAGGCTCGAATTCAATCTCCTGTCGAACTCCGCGTGTAAAATCCCTTCGGGGATTGTTGCGTCATTCGAGCGGTTTTCGGGGGGCATCTGTCGACATGCCCTGGTAGCCAAACTTCCGCTTGCCCGCATCTCAACGTGCTGAGGTCACTGAATGCGATTGAAAGCGAATGCCTTGCTGTGCGCAGTTCTTGCCGCCGCGCCGCTGTCCTTGCCTGCCCAAACCCCCTCGTCATTCGTCGATCTGCCTTCGAGCAAGCAGCTCCTCGGCAAAACGCCCGGAGATCCGCAGCGGCTGAACAGCCTTCCGGTGACCATGGCCATTTCTCCCGATGGCCGTTACGTTGTGACCGTAAATGACGGCTACGGAACCTTCGAGTCGAAGTACGAGCAGTCGCTCGCCGTCTTCGATACGCAGGACGGCACGCTGGCCGATTTTCCCGACCCGCGCACCAGCGCCCGAGCCAATCAGACGCTTTACTCCGGCCTCGCTTTCAGCCTCGATGGCAAACGTGTCTACGCCAGCATGGCGTCGCTCACCGATCCCGAAGGCAGGAAGAAAGATTCAACCGGGAGCGGCATCGCGGTGTATAGCTTCTCATCGGGCAAAATCGCACCTGAGAACCTGATCCGCATGCCCATGGAGCAGCTCGCGCCGGGAAGAACAACGCGCCTGCCTGCCGGTGTCGATACCGACAAAGGGACTCCGTACCCCGCGGCGATTGCCGTCTTCGCGCAGGCCGGCCGGGAGAAGCTTCTGGTTGCCGATAACCTGTCAGACTTTGCAGTGCTCGTTGATGGGGCGACCGGCGCCATCGAAAAACGGTTCGACCTGTCAGAGAGCAATACGGTTCCATCGACCTACCCGATCGCACTTGCAGTTTCAAAAGACGGCAAGCGCGGCTACGTAGCTCTGTGGAATGCGTCGGAGATTGAGGAACTGAATCTCGAGAGCGGCATGGTGGGGCGCAAACTGGATTTGCTCAAGCCTGAGAATCCGGTTGCCCCGGGTACGCATCCCTGTGCCTTTGCCGCGTCTCCTGACGGAAACATGCTCTACGTGGCGCTGGCCAATCGCGACGCAGTTGCCGCCGTGAATATTGCCAGCGGGCAATTTACCGTGAAGGGCTACTTCGATACGCGCCTGCCGCACCAGAGCTACTTTGGCGCCGAACCGGTGGCTGTGGCCGTGAATGCGACCGGCACGCGGCTCTATGCGGCCAACATGGGCAGCGATGCAATCGCGGTCTTCGATACCAGAAAACTTACCGCCAAGACCGCGATCGCCGGGATGATCGAACCCCTTGGCTTTGCGCCCACCGAATGGATGCCGATCTCGATGGCCTTTGATGCGTTGCCGCAGGGCGGCAAGCTTTTTATCGCGACGGACAAAGGCAAGGGCACTGGCCCCAATAATTATCCGCAAAGGCAAGTGGAAAATGCGGCGGCGGGCAGGCGCGGCAACACCTATATCGGAACGCTGCTCTACGGTTCTCTCGCATCGCTCGACGAGACCGAGATCGAGAACAACCTGCCTCAGTGGACCGCCGTTGTGCTCGATGCGAATCGCATGGTCGCCGCGGAGACAAAAATCAAGTTTGCCGATGGCAGCGCCAGTCGAATCAAGCACGTCATCTACATCATCAAAGAAAACCGCACCTACGACCAGATCATCGGCGACCTCAGCCTGAACGGCAAACAGGTGGGCAACGGCGATCCCACCCTGGCCATGTACGGCGCGGCTGTTACGCCCAATGAGCACAAACTGGCCCTGCAGTTCGGCGTGCTCGACAACTTCTTCGACTCGGGCGAAGTCTCGGGCGACGGACATGTGTGGTCGAACGCGGCCATCGGCTCCGATTACCTTGAGAAGACCTGGCAGCAGAGCTATCGGGGAAGCCAGCGGTCCTACGATTACGAGGGCGTGGTGTCCGACGGCTATCCGCTGCTGCAGAAGATTCCCGACGTGAATGAGCCTGCCAGCGGATACCTGTGGGGCAACCTGGCCGCTCACGGCAAAACCTATTACCACTTCGCGGAGTTCATCTCGTCCACATTCTGTAATGAGAGCGCGGTAGCCGATCCAAAACTCGGCCCGGTGCTTACCGGTCCCAAGTGCGCGCACAAGGAATACGCGCCGGGCGAGGCTCTTCCAGCCGAGTGGGGTGGGGGAGTGAACAAGTGGCCCTGGCCTATACCGGTGCTTGCTGAGAATACCGCCACCAAGCCTGAATTGGTGGGCCACTTTGCCGCCGAGGCGCCCGACTTCAATCTCGCCGTTCCCGACCAGATTCGCGTCGACATTTTCTTGAATCATTTGAAGGGTTGGATCGCGGACCGCCAGGCGGGCAACGACACCATGCCCAACTTTGTGATGCTGCGCCTGCCCAACGATCACACCGCGGGAACGCGGCCCGGCGGACCTACGCCCAAGGCCAGCGTGGCCGATAACGACCTTGCCGTCGGCCGCGCCATTGACGCGATTTCCCATTCGCCCTTCTGGAACGATACGGCCTTCTTCATCCTTGAAGACGATGCGCAGAACGGCGCCGATCACGTTGACGCGCATCGCAGCATCGCGTTGGTGGTGAGCAAATACGCGCCGCACGGGGCCAATGGCGCTCCATTTGTCGACAGCCACTTCTATTCGACGGTTAGCGTGGTGCGGACCATGGAGTCACTGCTGGGCCTGCCGCCCATGAACAACAACGACGCTTTCTGCTCGCTGATTTCCAGCCTCTTTACCGGGCCGGGCGACCAGCCGGCCTACGATGCCGACTATTCGAATCGCGACAACAACTTGATTTACACGGCAAATCAGAAGACCGCGGTTGGCGCAAAAGCCAGCATGAAGATGGACTTCACGCACGAGGATCGCGCGCCGGTTGAAAAGCTTAACGTGATTTTGTGGAAGGATGCGATGGGAAGTGCGCCGGTGCCGGCGATGCTGAAGGTGAAAGACAAGGCGCGGAAGGACGATGATGATTAAGCAACGTAGTTTTCACGGGCAGCCAATCACTGTACCGCCGGTCTCCTGACCGGCAGTACTGAGGGCCTCCCGGCCCTCAGGCGCCTTCGCAACCGCTGAATTTGAGATCTCACCCGGTGCCGCCTCTTCGTCCCGAAGGGGAGAATCGAACTTAGCCGAGGGTGGAGTCCGCATCGAGGACGGAACCCTGGGAACGGGTTCGTTACGAGGCGCGCCGTCCCGTAGGGCCGGCATGACCAGAGCGGTGTTAACATTGCTCGGTCGTTGAGATCGAGTAAATCGGAGATTGTGGCGAATGAACGCATTGAACGCCCCAGAAACTTTGTACCGCCGTCTTTTTTCTCTTGTCATCCTTATTGGCTTCACGGCCGCACCCCTACTGCATGCGCAGCAAACGCCCCCGCTGACCATCCACTGGGATAAAGTCACGCTCGTTTCCAAATCCACGCCGACACTCCAGGTGGTGGTGAATCCGCCGCTCAGGCCCGGCCAGCCGCTCGGCATCGCCGCCTACAAGGCGGTGAAAGAACTCGGCGCAGATTATGTCCGCTACGTGCCCTGGCTTCCGTACCCCAGGCTCGCAGTCGCCGAGCTCGAGCCGCCAACGCCACAAAAAACATCGTGGGATTTTTCGCTCATCGATCCTATGACCAAGGACTTTCTGGCGGCAACCGACGGCCATTCGACGATTCTCAACTTCAGTACCATTCCCCAATGGCTCTTCAAAACGCCGGGGCCGGTTATCTATCCCACTAATCCAGACGCCGTGGTTTGGGACTATGAGCAGGGAACCGAGTTGCGCGACCCCACCGGCAAGGAGTTGGGCGACTACTACGCGCGCCTGGTGAGCTGGTATGCGAATGGCGGATTCACCGATGAGAACGGCGTGCGCCACAACTCGGGCTACCACTACAAGGTGCCGTATTGGGAGGTGCTCAACGAAATTGATTTTGAGCACAGCATGACGCCCGAGCAATACACCGAGCGCTACGACGCCATCGTCAGCGCCATCCATGCCGTTTCACCAGATACAAAGTTTGTCGGGCTGGCGCTGGCCTCTCCGAGCACTGAGCCGGCCATGTTCGAGTACTTCCTCGATCCGAGCCATCACAAGCCGGGCGTCCCGCTCGACATGATCTCGTACCACTTCTATGCCTCGCCACGTGCCGGCGAAAACGTTGACACCTGGCAGTACACCTTCTTCGATCAGGAAGGCGGGTTCCTGAACACGGTGCGTTACGTCGAAAACATTCGCAAGCGCCTCTCGCCCGCCACGCGCACCGATCTCGACGAACTGGGAATCATCCTGCCCGGCGACAACTCGCCAAGCGATAAAACGCCTCCGCCCAAGCTCTACTGGAACCTGGCCGGCGCGCTTTATGCCGATCTCTTTATCGAACTCACGCGACTCCAGATCGACGTTATCGGCGAATCGCAGTTGATCGGCTATCCCACGCAGTTTCCCAGCGTGAGCATGATGGACTGGACCAACAATCAGCCCAACGCGCGCTTCTGGGTGCTCAAGCTAATCAAAGATAATTTCCAATCCGGTGACAAGCTGGTTGAAACTTCTGCGGCTTCGGGCGACATCTCGGCGCAGGCATTTGTCACATCCGCTGGCCGCAAGCTGCTGATCGTCAACAAGCGAAATCGCGTTGTAGATCTCCCGTTGCCCGATGCCGCCACTGCGCATGCGGTCACCGTGGATGAGCAAACTCAGGATGGCCCCGCACGCAGCCTCACCGTGGCCAATGGCGCCATCCAGATTCAGCCCTTTGCGGTTACTGTCGTGAGCTGGTGACGGCGATGAAGAGCGAATCGCAATTGCGGGTTGGGCTTTGCGGCATCGGCCTCGAGGCTTACTGGAGCCAGTTTGCAGGTCTGGAGGAGCGCCTGAAAGGGTACGTCGCGCAATTGGCAGCGCGGTTGCGGCGGCCTGGAGTGGAGGTCGTCGATCTTGGGCTCATCGACTCTCCGGCGCGTTCGCTTAAGGCCGGCCACCAATTCCGGCGCCAAGACATTGACGTGCTCTTTCTCTATGTCACCACTTACGCGCTTTCAAATACGGTGCTGCCCGTGGTACAGCGCGCGGGCGTGCCGGTAGTGGTGCTGAATCTGCAGCCTGAAGCTGCCATCGACTACGCAGCCTTCAATCAACTCCCGGACCGTACGGCTATGACCGGCGAGTGGCTGGCGTTCTGCTCTGCGTGTCCCGTGCCTGAGATTGCAAATCTGTTTGCGCGCGCCCGCATTCCATTCCACCAGGTGACCGGCGTGCGCAGTGAGGCCGGCACGGCTCGCGAGATTGAAGAGTGGCTGGCTGCGGCGCGCGTAAAGGCTGCGCTTGCCGAAGCGCGGCTCGGGCTCATGGGCCACTACTACAGCGGCATGCTCGACATCATGACCGACGTGACGCTGGTGTCAATCGCATTTGGGACGCACGTTGAGCTGCTTGAAGTGGATGAACTGAGCGCGTTGTGCGGCGAGGCCAGCGAGTCTGAAATTACTCAGCGCCTCGCCGAGTTCGATCAGGACTTCGATGTTCAGCGGGATTGCCCGCAGCAAGAACTGCGTCGCGCGGCGCGCACCTCGGTGGCTCTCGATCGGTTCGTTGAGCGGCATCGCCTTGATGCTTTGGCTTATTACTACAAGGGCTCGGGCAATGCAGCCAACGAAGACACCATGAGTTCCATCATTCTGGGCACATCGCTGCTCACGGCGCGGCATGTTCCCGTGGCCGGTGAGTACGAAGTGAAGAACGCGCTGGCCATGAAGATGATGGACCTGATGGGCGCGGGCGGTTCGTTTACCGAGTACTACGCGATGGATTTGAACGATGACCTGGTTTTGATGGGCCACGACGGTCCCGGCCATCTCGCCATTGCCGAGGGCAAAACCAAGGTGCGGCCGCTAGAGGTGTATCACGGCAAGGTGGGCCGCGGACTCTCCGTCGAGATGAGCGTGAAGTACGGACCGGTAACTTTACTCTCGGTGGCCGAAGATGCCGAATCGCGCTTCAAGTTGGTGGTGGCTGAAGGCGAATGCGTGGCCGGGCCGATTCTCGAGATCGGCAACACCAACAGCCGCTACCGGTTCCCACTGGGCGCACGGGGTTTTATTGAGGCGTGGAACGCGCAAGGGCCCGCGCACCATTGCGCGGTGGGGGTTGGCCACGTTGCCGCCACGCTCGCCAAAACAGCGGCGCTCATGGGCCTGGGGTACCGCCGGGTGTGCTGAACTGCGATACCCTGGCCCAACGGTTCACAAAATGAGATGAATGGTGAAAAAGCGGGGCCGAACTGCGGTTGTGGGCAGCTTAGCCTTAGCCAAAAACCACCCTGAACTGTTAGCTTGGAATAGAAGGAATCTTCCACTCCCGCGATGACTTCAAATCCTTATTTTTCATTGGCTGTTTTGTTTGTGGCGGCTCTGGGTTTTGGGCTGGCCCCGCTGGGGTTGGCGTGGCTCTGGGCCAAGGTTTTTTCGCCTCCGAAACCAAACGCCATCAAGAACGCAATCTACGAGTGCGGGCTGGTGTCGAAGGGCGATGCTTGGGTGCAGTTCCGTTCAGCCTATTACCTTTACGCCATCATTTTTCTCATCTTCGATGTTGAAGCCGTGTTTCTGCTGCCGTTCGCGGTGGCGTTTACGGGGCTGGGAATAGCAGCCTGCATCTCGATGTTGATTTTTGTGCTGATGCTGGTTGAAGGGCTGGCCTGGGCCTGGGCCAAAGGGATATTAACGTGGGCATGATCGGCCGCAGGCCGAGCAGCTTTTAGCTGTCAGCTCTCAGCTTTCAGCTTGATTGTGGAAATGCGATCTTCGACCGGGAAACATGGATTTGAGATCCGGGGCGAGTGAAGGCGAAGTTTAAAGAGTTCGGCACCAATAGCTGAGAGCTGAAAGCTGACAGCTGAGAGCTAATCGGAGCGTAGCGAAAAATGGCAGTTGACCAGCAACTCAACATCGAACTCGGCAAGCAGGGCGTCTTCGTGACCACCATCCAGGAGCTCTACAACTGGGGCCGCCGCAGCTCGGTGTGGCCCATGCAGTTCGGCCTGGCCTGTTGCGCTATCGAGATGATTGCCACCACCATGGCCCGCTACGACCTGGCCCGCTTCGGTGCTGAGGTCTTCCGCCCCTCGCCGCGCCAGGCTGACCTCATGATCATCTCCGGCACAGTCACCAAGAAGATGGCGCCGCAGGTGGTGCGGCTCTATAACCAGATGGCCGAGCCGCGTTACGTCATCGCCATGGGCGCCTGCGCCATCTCAGGCGGGCCATTCAAGCAGGGCTATAACGTGCTCAAGGGCATCGATCGCTACATTCCGGTGGACGTACACATTCCCGGTTGCCCGCCGCGGCCTGAAGCGCTGATCCAGGCGTTCATGACATTGCAGAAAAAGATTGACGGGCAGCACCTGACCGGTGAAGGCCGGCCGCGACACCTCGACGCCCAGGCACAGGGCGAGTTTCCTGTGCCGGAGCAGGGCGCGCACGATCTGGAACCAACCTCAAACAAGGGCGTGTGGCCGGTACCGATCACGATTCGGTAGAGGCAGGGAAAAAGGGACCAAGAAACCATGAGAGCGCTTGCTGGCCACTGTGGACGAAAGCTAGAGGCTAGGAGCTAGGAGCTAGAAGCTGATTTGAAGACGGTAGAAGAAATCAAGGCGGCGATAGAAGCGGCTGTGCCGGGCGCTACGGTTGAGTTGATCCTCAATCCCGGTCCCGCTGCCGAGCACTCGCTGCTGTTGGGCCACGCCGGCGCCGTCCCGGTGGCAACCTTCTTGCGCGACGATCCCGCCCTCCAGTTCGACTTCCTTTCCAACGTCTCCGGTGTCGACTGGCTCGACAAAGAAATGACCGAAAAAGTGAAGGTCACAAAGCCCGTTACCAAACTCGTTGACGGCCCCGAAGGCAAGATCGAACAGACCGTAGAGGAAACCGTAGAAGAAACCCGCAAGCGCGTAGAGCCCGGTTATCTTGAGTCTGTCTACCATCTCTATTCGATCGCGCTCCGTCACGGTCCGCTGGTGCTTCGTATGCGCACGGCGAACCGCATTGATCAGGTCGCCATGCCTTCGCTCACGCCGGTGTGGCGCTCGGCTGAGTTTCAGGAGCGCGAGGTCTTCGACCTATACGGAATCGTCTATGCCGGCCATCCCGATCTGCGCCGCATTTTAATGTGGGACGAATTCAAAGACCACCCCATGCGTCGCGATTACGTTGAGCCGGACGATTTCGAATACGAGCCCACCGCGCACGATGCGGTGCTGAAGCGCGCGCACGAGCATAAAGACAGGGATCAGGAAGTAGTGAAAGGGCAGTAGTGAATAGGGAGCAGTGAATTGGGAGTAGCGTGCTGAAAGACTCCGGAAGTGGAAAGTTTTGTATCAGGGCGCGACTTTAGTCGCGCCGCAAGCGACTTGAATGAGTGTGGGCTTTAGCCGCTGGGGCGTGCAATTCAAGCGGTCGAAAAGACCTTTGCGGCAAGTGGTGGAGTGAAGGAAACGGAACTGGATGAGCGTAGCGGAAACCAAAATAGAGAAAGCTGCGGGCTGGAATCGCCCACCGGTGGTTGAGCCGGGTGGCGAGGGCGAGCTGCTTGAAGTCGCTATGGGGCCGCATCATCCCTCCACGCACGGCGTCTTCCGCATGGACGTGACGCTCGACGGCGAGCGCGTCATCAAGCTCAAGCCCGTCTTTGGCTACCTGCACCGCAATCACGAGAAAATCGCTGAGGGCGCATCGTATCTGGCGTCGATGCCTTATACCGACCGGCTCGACTACTTCTGCTCGCTCACCAATAACTGGGCCTATGCGCTTGCCGTTGAAAAGCTGGTTGGGCAGGATGTTCCCGAGCGCGCGCAGTACATTCGAGTCATCCTCGCCGAATTGACCCGCATTCAAAATCACGCGTCGTCCATCGGATTCCTTATGCAGGAGATGGGCGCCAGCGGTACGCCGCTCATGTACGCCTTCAAAGAGCGCGAAAAAATTCTCGACCTCTTTGAGTCGCTCACCGGCTCGCGCATGATGTGCAACTACATGCGCTTTGGCGGCTGCCGCGTCGATGTAAGCGCCGCATGGCTCGACGCCGCGCGCAAAGTTGTTGCGGAGTTGCCCGCATTTGTCGACGAGTTCGAAGCGCTGCTCACGTCGAACGAAATTCTGATGGCGCGCTGCCAGGGCATTGGCATTTTGAGGCCCGACCTCGCGATCAATGCTGGCGTTTCAGGCCCCATGCTGCGTGCGTCAGGCGTGAACTACGACATTCGCAAAGTCGACAAGTACGGCATCTACGATCGCTTCAAATTCCGCGTGCCGCTCGGCGATCACGGCGACATCTACGATCGATACATGGTGCGCGTGCTTGAAATGCGCGAGTCGATTGTGATTCTCGAGCAGGCGCTCAAAGACATTCCCGCCGGGCCCATCATGGATCCGAAGGCAAAGATTCGCGGTTTCAGGCCCAAGCCCGGTGAAGCATACGGCCGCATAGAAGCGCCCAAGGGAGAGCTTGGTTTTTACTTGATCAGCGACGGCAGCCCCAATCCGTATCGTTACCGCGTTCGCCCGCCCAGCCTCATCAACCTGACGATTCTCGAAGACATGTGCCTGGGCAGCAACGTAGCCGACGTGGTTTTGATTTTTGGAAGCGTGGATATTGTGCTGGGGGAAGTGGATCGATAGTCTTTGAGGGACTAGGGACTAGGGACTAGGGACTAGGGAACAGAGAACAGAGAACAGAGAACAGAGAACAGAGAACAGAGAACAGAGAACAGAAGAAACGACGATTCGCAGAGTTTTGTATCAGGGCACGACTTTAGTCGTGCCGAAAGGGCCTACTTAATGAGTCGGGGCTTTAGCCCCGAGGTAAGAATGGCGCGGCCCAAGGGTGATGGACGGACCATGGTAACTCGCAGAGGCACGAGGAAGCTAAGAGCTGAGAGCTAAGAGCTAGAAGCTAGGAGCTGTTTTTAATGTTAGGTGAAGGCATATTAAGAGGGATGGCGGAGACGGCGAGGAATTTCGCCGGAAGCTACGTCTCCAAAGAACGGCTCACGACGGTCGAGTACCCTGAGCAGCGCATCCCCACCGTCGAAAATGCGCGCGTCTTTCCCTTTCTCGTGTATGACGGACCCGATTGGCAAGCCGGGATGCGCTGCGTGGCCTGCCAGATTTGCGAAAAAGAGTGCCCGCCCAAATGCATCTACATTGATAAGTCGGCGGATAAAAAGCCCGATTACGTTGGCAAGCCGCAGTTTTATCCGGCAAAATTCGATATCGACATTTCCGTCTGCATGAGCTGCCAGATCTGCGTTGAAGTCTGTCCCTTCGAAGCCATCAAGATGGACACGCAGTTTGAACTGGCCACCGACGATCGCTTTGGTGGATTGCTTTTGGATCGCGAGCAGTTGGCCAAGTCAAACGAGTACTACCACTCGATTCATCCCACTGAAGCATCGGAGGTGGACGAGCGTCTTGCCGAAGAGAAGGCCAAGACTGAAGCCAAGGCAAAGGCAGCCGCTGAGGCCGCAGCCGCCAAGGCAGCCGCTGCAGCCGCGCCAAAGCCGAATCCACCGGCACCAGCGGCGGGAGGCGACTAGTCCATGGTGACGTCTTCCACAGTCGAAAACCTCGACCAAGTATTTATTATTCTTCGCGACTGGATTACGCACTTTTTCCCCCCGGCTTGGCGCCAAGCAATTGGAGTGCTGCTCAGTGTGGTGGCAATCGTATGCGTCTTTCCCGGTCTCTTTGCGCTCACCACAGTCTTTGAGCGCAAGGGTCTGGGCCGCATTCAGAATCGTCTCGGCCCCAATCGCGTCGGGCCATTCGGCTTTTTTCAGCCTGTCGCCGACGGCATAAAGTCGCTCACCAAGGAAGACATCATTCCTGCGAGCGCCGATGGAGTGCTGCATTTCCTTGCACCCGTGATGCTGGTGGTCGCGGTCTTTATGGGATTCGCTGTGCTGCCCATGGGCCGCAACATGGTCCTCGTCAACATGGACGCCGGCCTCTTGTTCTTCTTCGCCATGGGCGCTTCCACTGAGCTCTCGGTTTTCATGGCTGGCTGGTCGAGCCGCAACAAGTATTCGCTGCTGGGCGCCATGCGCGCCGTGGCCCAGATGATCAGCTACGAGATCGTGCTGTTGCTCTCCAGCGTGTCTGTCGTGATGATCACCGGGTCTCTCTCGCTGCCCAAAATCGTCGACGCGCAAAATCAGTACTCTCACGGCCTGCCGCACTGGTACATCTTCACGCCATGGGGCCTGGCCGCGTTTGTCATGTACGCCATCGCCGCCACGGCTGAAACCAACCGCTCGCCTTTCGATCTGCCTGAAGGCGAGTCGGAACTGGTCGCCGGTTACCACACCGAATACTCGGGCTTTAAGTTCGCACTCTTCTTCCTCGGGGAATATCTGGCCATGTTTTCCATCTCCGGCCTCGGCACCACGCTGTTCCTTGGCGGATGGTCCGCGCCGCTGGCTGTGCTCTCGTTTGTGCCTTCGTGGATTTGGTTTTTCGGCAAAGTGATGATTTCGATCTTCGTCTTCATCTGGATGCGAGGCACGCTCCCCCGCCTGCGTCAGGACCAGTTGATGAACTTTGCCTGGAAATTCGTGCTGCCCTTCACGCTGCTCGATCTGCTGGTGACCGCAATGTGGCGATTTATGGGCGAGGGCTGGCAACGTTGGGTAGTTTCAACGGTGATTCTCGCCGGAGCCTACGTGCTGATGGGCCGCGTGAGTATGTACCGCCAACATTTTGCTCTAAGGAAGTATCGCTATGCTGAATAGAAGCAGATTCAGGATGAGGCGCGCACTTGGGCACGAAGTGTCAGGGCACGACTTCAGTCGTGCCGATAAGCGCGCCCAAGGGATCGGGGCTTTAGCCCCTGCGGTATGGGGTATTCTGAACTCCCAATCGAGCAAGGAAAGGGCGCGCAGCAGATGGGCATAATGTTCTATCTCATCGCGGCCCTCACGCTGGCCGGGGCGCTGGCGGCGATGACGCTCAAGCATCTGGTGCACGCGGCGCTCGCCGTCACCGTTGCATTCGCGGGCCTGGCCCTGTTCTTCCTCAATCTCGACGCGCAGTTTGCCGGCTTTGCGCAGATCCTGGTCTACATAGGCGCCGTCGCCATTCTCGTCGTGTTTGCGATTCTGCTCACGCGCGGGTCTGAGTTGCCCAGGGAAGGCGTCTTCAGCCGCACATGGTTTGTCGGTCTCGCTATCGCTGCGGGCATCTTCGCTGTGCTTGGCTGGGCCGTGATCGCCAGCGCAAAAGCGTTGCCATCTGAGACGGCCGTGCCCACTGCGAATGTGCACGACATCGGCGTGGCGCTGGTGGGGCGCTACGTTCTGCCGCTTGAAATTGTGGCGCTGCTGCTCACTGCCGCAACCATCGGAGCCGTCATCGTGGCCCTGCACGAGAAAGAGAGGGCCAGGTAATGGGTTCGCCGCTCACTGGCTATCTGGTAGTCGCCGCGCTGCTGTTTGCGATAGGCCTGGCGGGCGCGCTGGTGCGCCGCAACGCCATCATGGTGCTCATCGGCATTGAGCTCATGCTGAACGCGGCCAACCTCAACTTCATCGCCTTCTGGCGCTACTCGCCGCATCCCGAAGCGCTCACCGGAATGATGTTTGCGATTTTCTCCATAGCGGTGGCCGCGGCCGAGGCTGCCGTGGGACTGGGCCTGGTGATCGCTGTCTATCGCCACGCGCAGACCACCGATCTCGACAAGATGAACAGGATGAAGGGGTGAACGGATGCTGATGCAGAATGACCTTCTCCTACTCAATCTCAAGAATGTGCCCATCCCTCCTCAGGCTTGGATCGTTAGATGGCTTTGGTTGATCCCTGCCTTACCCATCATCGCATCAGGCATAATCTCGCTGATGAAGCAGCCCAGACGCAGGCTCTCCGCGGGATTGGCCATTGCCGCTCTGAGCTCTTCTCTTCTGCTGTCACTCAGCGCGCTTGCCTACGTGATTAACACAAGGTCGTTACTGTCGCATTTCGGATTCGATCCGATGGTGCGCGATGTATTCAACCGCCCCTGGTTTCAGTTCGGCAACTCCGCCGTCGATCTCGGCTGGATTCTCGATCCCCTCTCGGCCATCATGGCCGTCATGGTCTGCTTCGTCGGCCTGCTCATCTTTATCTATTCCACCGGCTACATGGAGCACGATGAGAACTTCACGCGTTTCTTCTGCTTCCTCTCGCTTTTTGCGGGAGCGATGCTGGGCGTTGTGATCTCGAACAGCATCCTGCTGTTGTTCATGTCCTGGGAGATCGTGGGTCTTACGTCGTATCTGTTGATCGGCTTCTGGTATCAAAAGCCATCTGCCGCGGCCGCCGCAAAAAAGGCGTTTCTGACTACGCGCGTGGGCGACATCTTTTTCCTGCTGGGCATTGTGTGGCTTTTCGCGCAGACGGGTACGCTGCTCTTTTATAACCACGGCGCCGGATCAATCGAGGGGTGGGCGCTGACGGGACTGCTGGCACAGCCTGCGGCTCT
>Ga0181535_10000077_pt1 | contig 143034 bp, 127 predicted proteins | sample PEATcosm2014_Bin_44_FD_119774 | JGI IMG/M metagenome (GOLD analysis project Ga0181535, IMG submission 119774) | Peatland microbial communities from MTU Mesocosm Facility, Houghton, MI, USA - PEATcosm2014_Bin17_30_metaG | ecosystem: Environmental > Terrestrial > Soil > Wetlands > Peat | place... | reverse complement strand
GTGCGCAGGAAGGCGTCCAGGTACTTCTGGTTGAAGTCGCGGAACAGCCGGCGGCTCTGCACCTCGCGGGCGTTCATCTGGACCAGCGCCAGGCCGGAGAGCTGCTCCTGCAGGAAGGCCTGGATGGCGGCGTAGCGGCCCTGGGTCTCCCGGTAGGCGGCCGAGGCATAGCGCCGGAACACCTCGGTGGCGAGCAGCAGGAGCGGCATGATGCCCACCGCCACCAGGGCCAGGCCGCGGTGCTTGCTGAACATCCAGACCACGATGGCCGTGAGCGACAGGGCGTCGCCGACGATGGCGACGAAGCCCGAGGAGAACATTTCGTTGAGATTCTGCACATCACTGATGACCCGGGTCATGAGCCGGCCCACGGGGTTGCGGTGGAAGAAATGCGTGCTGCGCTTCATCAGGTGGGCAAACAGCTGCAGCCGCAAATCGAGCATGGCGCGCTGGCCGACCCAGGCCAGCAGGCCGAAGCGCGCGGTCTGCACCACGAAGCCCAGCAGCACGAAGCCCAGGAAGGCCGCCACCAGGGGACCGGCCCCGTGCATGGAGCCGTTGGCCAGGTAGCGGTCGATGAGCCGCAGGGTGAACTCCGAGGGCAGCACGTCGAGCACCGCTCCGGCCACCATCAGCAGCAGCAGCGCCACCAGTCCGGGCCAGTAGGGCTTGAGGTATCCCACCAGCCGGACCAGCAGGGTGTGCCGGTGGGGCTGTTCATCCACCTGGTCGGATTGAAAAAAAGTACTCGATGGTTCGGCCATGAAGGCATTCTTTCATAATTAACCTCATGGCATGATGAATGATCCGCCATGCGGAACTATTCAAATCCCCGGGGAAACCCCCCGCATTCAGGAAGACGCCATGATGAGATGCGCTGTGTTCATAGATGGCAATAATATTTTCCATTCGGCCCGGCAATTAGGCTTCGAAGTGGACTATAGCCGGCTCCTGGCTCTGCTGGTAGGGCGCGACCGGGAACTGCTGCGGGCGTTCTTCTACACCGGCGTCGACGAGACGGCCGACCGGCAACGCGGGTTCCTGCACTGGATGCGCCGGAACGGCTTCCGGGTGGTGCAGAAACCGGTGAAACTGGAGCGGGACGGCACCCGCCGGGCCCGGCTGGAGGTGGAGATCACCACCGACATGATGAACTACGCCGACAAGGTCGATCTCATCATCCTGGTGAGCGGCGACGAGGATTTCGCCTATCCGCTCGCGGCCCTGGCCCAGAACGGGGTCCGGGTGGAGGTGGCCGGCTTCCGCTCCGCCATGGCCAACAAGGTGATGGATACCGCCGACCGCTACATCGAGCTGGATCTGCTCTCCGACCGCTTCCGCAAGGAAGCCGGAGGCGATGACGACGCCGACGAATACCGGGAAAAGCTCTGATGGAGCTGCAACTCCCGGCAGGCTTCCCGACCCGGGTCTGGGTCGAAGAACAGCTGACGGCGGCGCTGCTGCCGGCCACCCCCTGGACCCTGGTGGGCGACGCCGCGGTCCGGCCCGCCTGGATCGGGGCCGGCCTGCCGGAACCGCCCGGCACCCTGTGGCTGACCGTGTCCGAAGCCGGCAAGCGGCTGGCGACCATCCTGCCCTGGCTGGAGTCGTGGGCCCGCATCCCGCTGCGCCGCGACGCCACCATCGTGGCGGTGGGCGGCGGCGTGCTCACCGACATGGCGGGGCTCGCGAGCGGGCTCTACATGCGCGGCATCCGCTGGCAGGCCTGGCCCACCACGCTGCTGGCGCAGGCGGACGCCGGGCTGGGCGGCAAGACCGGCGTGGACCTTGAGGCCGGCAAGAACCTGGCCGGGATGTTCCATCCGCCGGTGGCGCTCGTCGTCTGCCGGGCCTTTCTCGAGACCCTGCCGCCCCGGCAGCTGGCGGCGGGCCGCTGGGAGATCTTCAAGATGGCGCTGGTCGAAGGCGACCAGGCCTGGGCCGAAACCCTGCTGGAAGACGGCCTGCCCGGGCCGGAAACCCTGCTGCGCGCCCTCTGCGCCAAGGCCGGCGTGGTCGCCCGGGATCCGCACGAGGCCGGCGAGCGCCGCCTGCTGAACCTGGGCCACACCCTGGGCCATGCCCTGGAAGCGGCCTCGGGCTACCGCCTGCTGCACGGCGAGGCCGTCGGCCTGGGCACCCTGGCGGCCTGCTGCCTGGCCGCGGAGCAGGGCCTGCCGGCTTTCCCCGAGGCCTTCCTGGAGCGCGCGGCAGCCCGGCTCCGGCCCCTGGCGCCCCTGGTCGCGCCCTGGGAAGCCTGCCTGGATTGGCTGGCCCGGGACAAAAAGAGTGCGCCCGATAGGCAAAATCCGGCCCGGACGGCGATACACTGCATTCTACCCTGTCCTCGCGCCCTCGCGGAACAGCGGTTGTTGCCCCCAGAAGCCTGGGGTTCCGCCCATCGGCGGCTGCTCGCCCTTCTCGCCTGAACCGGGGATGCGCCCTTGATCAAGAAGCTCCTCCCAGCCCTCGCCGCCACAATCATTCTCGGGGCCGGGACGCCGCCGGGCGCCGACGTTGATCCCCGGGCGCTCATGCTGCAGGCCCGGACCATGCAGCGCGATGGCGGCGGCAACAACCCCCAGGCCGCCGCGGCGCTCTACCGCAAGGTCATCGCCCTGGTGCCCAACAGCTCCCAGGCCTACCTGCGCCTGTCCGAATCCCTGCTCGAGGCCGGCAACCTCGCCGCCAGCGTGGAGCCCGCCGTCAAGGCCACCGAGCTCGATCCCCGGAGCGGCGAAGCCTGGGCCCACCTGGGCCTGCTGTACTACATCCAGAGCCAGACCCACGAATCCTCCCGCCCCGCCGCCGTCGCCGCCCTGCGCAGGGCCGTCAGGCTGCTGCCCGCCGACCCCGAGCTGTGGACCCGGCTCGCCGAAACGCTGGACAGCCTCAAGGACAACCAGGCCGCCATGGACGCCTGGCTCAGCGTCGGCCGGCTCAGGCCCAGCGCCACCTACCGCGGCCGGGTGCTGTCCGATTTCGCCTGGGAGCGGGCGATGGAACTGGCCATCCTGCTCAAGAGCTACGACGCCCGCCGGGAGGCGGTGCTGGCCCTCTGCGACCGCACCTACCCCGACCAGCGCTACCTGAAGTTCCTCGAGGACCTGGCCCGGGACCAGGTGGAATCCGGTTTCCTGGGCCACGCCGAGGAGAGCTTCGTGATCCTGGGCCAGTACATCCCCCAGGAACCCGCCGTATGGGAGAACATCGGCATCATCCAGCTGCGCACCGGGCGCTACGAGGAGGCCCTGGCCACCTTCGGCAAGGCCGAATCCATGCGCAAGTCCCCGCGCACCGCCTTCGACATCGGGCTCTGCCTCATGAAGCTGGGCAGCTTCCCGGAGGCCGAGGAGCGCTGGAAGGCCCTGCTGCCGACCCTGGACAGCTCCGAGGAGGACGCCTCCCTGGCCCCCGGCGCGAAGGAGCTCTACGCCACCTGCCTGCTGCTGTCCGGGCGGCCCAGGCAGATGCTGGACCTGTCGGCGCCGTGGCCCGAGGCGGCCAGCCATCCGGAACTGTGCTCGCTCAGGGCCCAGGCCTTCATCCAGCTGGAAGACTGGAAGCAGGCCCGGACCGCGCTCAAGGACGGCATGGCCCGCTTCCCCGAGCAGGACCTGTTCCAGCGGGCGGCGGAGATCCCGCCCAAGGTGTTCGAGGAGGGGCGCTTCTTCAAGAAGGAGTCCCGGCGCGCCCTGGCCCAGCTCAACCTGGAGGCCATGGCCGGCCTGTGGGGCGAATTCCGCAGCTGGAACCGCTGCCTGGATACCGTGCTGGAGGCCCGCAAGGCCGCGCCGGTGCGCGACGTGGAGCTGCTGCTGCTGCAGGCCACCGCCCTGGAGAACCTGGGCCAGTCCGACCGGGCCATCCAGGTGCTCAGGGAGGGCCAGAAGCTCAACCCGAACCACCCCACCCTGCAGAACAACCTGGGATTCTCCCTGCTGGAACGGGGCGGCGACCTGGATGAGGCCGCGCGCCTGATCAGGTCCTCCCTGGACCAGGATCCCAAGAACAGCTCCACCATGGACAGCTGGGGCTGGGTGCTGTTCAAGCAGGGCAAGTACCCCGAAGCCGAGGCCGCCCTGCGCCAGGCCGCGGAGCTCAGCCCGTTCAGCCCGGAGGTGCACCGGCACCTGGGCGAGGCGCTGCTGCGCCTGGACCGCCTGCAGGATGCCCTGGACGAATGGGAGCGGGCCCTGGCCTTCGCCTTCCCCCAGCGCAAGCAGCTCGAGGACCAGGTCCAGAGCCTGCGCACCCGGCTGGCCAAGGCCAAGTCGGCCGGGGACGAAACCGACGCCGCGCCCGGCGACGATGACAACGGCGATGATGCCCTGGGCGAAGAGGAAACCGACTGATGCGAAAAGCCTGCTACCTGTTTCCGGTGTTGCTGATGGCCGGGGCGATCCATGCCCAGACCCCGCCCGCCGCAGTGCCGGCAACAGCTTCAGCGCCGGCGCTGAAGGCCCAGTACCAATGGGGCTATGCCGGCGCCGACGGCCAGGGCAAGGGCGACCTGGCGGTGCAGCTCGACCCCGCCAGCGGCCAGGCCATCCTGGAACTCCAGGGGCTCGGCGAGCGGCTGATGCTGCTGAAGGGCGACACCGCCACCGGCTACCGGGTGCAGATTCCCCGCCAGAAGATCGATGCCAGCGCCCCGACCCTGGCCGCCGTGCCCCTGCCCTTCTTCCCCCAGGTGGGCAGCGTCGACGCCCTCTACCAGCTGCTCACCGAAGGCGCCGGCGCCGGCGTCAAGGTCACCCGCCGGGACAAGCTGGGCCCGGTGAAAATGACCTACAAGGGCAATGACGACAAGGGCCGGGAGATCATGGTCTGGCTGACCCGGACCCGCTGGGAGCAGCCGGCCAAGTAGCTGCCTACAGCTTGTCCAGGCCGTCCTGACCCAGCACCGGGGTCCAGGGCAGCAGTTCGTACTGGGCCACGCCGGCCTTCATGAAGGGGTCGCCGTCCCGGATGCCGTCCAGGGTGGCGGCCACGGCGTCATCCGGCACGCGCAGCAGCAGGACGCCGCCGCTGCGCGGGTCCAGGGGCCCGGAGGCCAGCAGCAGGCCCTTGGCCTTCAGGACGCCCAGGTAGGCGCGATGAGCGTCCACATGCTTGACCACTTCTTCCAGGGGCTTGCGGTAGCGGAGGATGGCGAGTGCGTACATGGTGACTCCTTGGAGGGTTCGGTCAGTCCTGGACGATCCGGGTGCCGACGTTGTCAACGCTGTCCTTTTCCAGGGCCGCCGGGCTGGTGATCAGCACCTCGCGGCCGCCGGAGCGGATGAAGGCCAGGGCCGATTCCACCTTCGGCCCCATGGAACCCGCGGGGAACTGGCCTTCGGCCAGATGCCGGGCGGCTTCGGTGGCGGTGAGCCGGTCCACCCAGCGCTGGGTCGGCTTGCCGAAGTCCAGGGCGATCTTGGGCACGCCGGTGAGGATCACGTAGGTGTCGGCGCCCAGCTGCTCGGCCAGGAGCGAGGAGAGCCGGTCCTTGTCGATCACCGCCTCCACCCCGACCAGGAAGCCCGAGGCGTCGCGGATCACCGGGATGCCCCCGCCGCCGCCGGCGATGACGCAGTGGCCGGCCTCCAGCAGCAGCTTGATGGCCTCCAGCTGGACGATCTCCAGCGGCTTGGGCGAGGGCACCACCTTGCGGTAGCCCCGCCCGGCATCCTCCCTCATGGCCCAGCGCTTCTGCTTCTGCAGCTCCTCGGCCCGGAACCGGTTGTAGAACGGCCCCACCGGCTTGGCGGGATGCTCGAAGCCCGGATCGTCCTGGTCCACCACCACCTCGGTGAGGATGGTGCTCACCGGCACCGGCAGCTTCAGGAAGGCCAGGCGGTTGATCAGCATCCGTTCGAGCATGTAGCCCATGGAGCCCTGGGTCATGGCGTCGCAGACGTCCAGGGTGTAGGGGGGGATGCGGTTGGAGGCGGTCTCCTGCTGGATGAGGATGTTGCCCACCTGGGGGCCGTTGCCGTGCACCACGCAGAGCGAGTAGCCGCCCTGGATCACGTTGCCGAACATCTCCGCCGTCTGCCGGGCGTTCTCCAGCTGCTCCTCCTGCAGGCCGCGCTGGGTTTCCTGCAGCAGCGCGTTGCCGCCGATGGCGATCAGGGCGATTTTCTTGACCATGCACTCTCCATGGAAAACCTTGATTTTACTAAGCCGCCGGAACAAAACAACCCTTATCATTACAGCGGTGGACCCTGATCGATCCGCAGGCCTGCACCCCCCGCCCTTGCCTTCCCTGGAGACCATGTGAACGAGTATCAGGGCTTCCGGCCACCCGAAGCGCCCCTGACCGATGCCCCCGCCGCCCCGCTGGAATTGGCGGAACGGGGCGCCCGGCTCGGCGCCAAGTGCCTGGACGGCCTGGCCGTGCTGGGGGTGATGCTGGGCGCGGGGATCGTCGCCGCCATCGGCATCACGGTGGTGGTGGCCCTGCGCGGGTCCGGACTGGACCGCCGCTTCGGCTTCCCGGTGGCGGCGCTGATGGCCGGGCTGCTGGCGTTCCTGGCCATGGCCGGCCTGGTCGTCCTGAACTGCGTGTGGCTGCGGCACTACGGCCAGACCGTGGGCAAGCGGGTCATGCACATCCGGATCGTGCGCAGCGACGGCAGCCGCGCCAGCCTGGGCCGGATCTTCGCCCTGCGCTACCTGCCCCTGATCCTGCTGGGCAGCATCCCCTACCTGGGCCTGCTCATCACCCTGGCCGACTACCTCCTCATCTTCCGCGACAACCGGAAGTGCCTGCACGACCAGTTCGCCGACACCATCGTGGTCAAGTCCGAATGATCGACACCCTCTGCGCCGTGGAAACCCCCGAAGGCGTCGAACTGGAGTTCAGCCCCGCCGGGCCGGTGCCCAGGGCGCTGGCCTGGGTGGTCGACGCCGGGATCCGCTGCGCCATCTACCTGGCCCTGGCCTCGGCCCTGCACGGCCTGGGCCGGGTCGGCCTGGGCCTGACCCTGCTGGTCCTGTTCCTGCTGGAGTGGTTCTACCCGGTGGGCTTCGAAGTGCTGGCCGGGGGCCAGACGCCGGGCAAGAAGCTGCTGGGCCTGCGCGTGCTCCGGGCCGACGGGGCGCCGGTGGGCTGGTCCCGTTCCACCGTGCGCAGCCTGCTGGCCTTCGCCGATTTCCTGCCGTTCGGCTTCGCCGCAGGGCTCACGGCCATGTTCCTGGGCCCGCGCTGCCAGCGCCTGGGCGACCTGGCCGCGGGCACCCTGGTGGTCCACCTGGAGCCGCTCCAGGCGTTCCCGCCCGCCCCCGCCGGCGCGGAAACATTGCCGCCGCCCTTCCCGCTGACCCTGCAAGAGCAGCAGGCGATCATGGGCTTCGCCGAACGGGCCCCCGGGCTCACCCTGGAGCGGGCGCGGGAACTGGCCGATCTGCTGGAACCGCTCACCGGCGCCCGGGGCGACGAGGGCGTGCGCCGGCTCCACGCCATGGCCCGCGCCCTGCGGGGGCTGGCATGAGGCAGGAGCGCTTCGAGCGGGCGCACCGGGAGGAGTGGGACGCCTTCGAGGCCATGCTGGCGCCGGGGCAGAGCGCCGAACGGCTGCCCCAGACCTACCGGCGGATCTGCCAGCACCTGGCCCTGGCCCGGGACCGCTGCTACACCGCCGGCCTGGTCCAGCGCCTGAACGGCCTGGTCCTGGCCGGGCACCAGGCCCTGTACGGGTCCACCCTGGGCCTGGGGCCCCAGTGGGCCCGCTTCCTGGCCGGCGGCCTGGCCCGGCGGGTGCGGGCCCTGGCCTGGCCGGTCCTGCTGGCGGCCCTGCTGTTCGGCCTGCCGTTCGCGGCCCTGCCCCCGGCCATCGCCCGCAACCCCCAGCTGGCCTACCTGGTGGAGGAGCCGCAAAGCCTGGCCCGGATGGAATCCATGTACCGGCCCGGGGCGGGCCGCTTCGGCCGGGCCAACCAGGCCCAGACCGACGTGGCGATGTTCGGCTACTACATCTGGAACAACGTCCGGATCACCTTCCAGACCTTCGCCGGCGGCATCCTGCTGGGCCTGGGCTCGGCCTTCTTCCTGCTCTACAACGGCCTGCACGGCGGCGCGGTGGCGGGCCACCTGGCCCACGCCGGGCTGGGCCCCCAGTTCTGGCCGTTCGTGGCCACCCACAGCGCCCTGGAGCTCCCCGCCCTGGTGCTGGCGGGCGCGGCCGGCCTGCACCTGGGCTGGGCCCTGCTGGCCCCGGGGCGGCGCAGCCGCGCCCGGGCCCTGCTCGAAGCCGCCCGGGAGGCCATGCCCCTGGTCTACGGCGCCGCCCTCATGGATGGCCTGGCGGCCTGCATCGAGGCCTTCTGGTCGGCCAGCGCCCTGGTGCCGGCGGCGCTGAAGCTCACCGTGGCCGCCCTGCTCTGGACCGCCATGGCGGGCTATTTCCTCCTGGCCGGGCGACACCATGTTTGAGGGGCTGCGGGTCGCCGTGCGCCCACGCACCGCCTGGGAGGCGGCCGATCTCGGCCTGGCCCTGCTGCGGGCCCAGGCCGGGCCGGTGTACCGGGTCTGGCTGGCCGTGCTGCTGCCCCTGGCCCTTCTGCTCGCCCTGGCCTGCCGGCACAGCCCCTGGATGGCGCCGCTCCTCCTGTGGTGGCTCAAGCCGGTGCTGGACCGCCCGGTGCTGCACGTGCTGGCCAAGGCGACCTTCGGCCGGGCCCCCGGGCTGGCCGAGACCCTGCGCGGCGGCCCCGGCTACTGCCGCAGGGGCGTGGCCGCCACCCTGCTGTGGCGCCGGTTCAGCCAGGAGCGCAGCCTGCTGCTGCCGGTGTGGCAGCTGGAGGAGCCGGGACCCGCCGCCTTCCGCAAGCGCCGGAAGGTGCTGTTCCGGCGCGGGCGGGCCCAGGCCCGGCTGCTCACCTGGACCTGCCTGCTGTTCACCCTGGTGCTGGTCTGCGGCGTCCTGGCCGGCCTGGCCTACTTCATGCCGGGCCAGGGCGGCCCGCAGCTGCTGGCCGCCGTGTTCGCCGGCCCGGGGCACCGGCTGGCCTGGCTGGACATCCTGCTGGCGGCCCTGCCCACCCTGGCCACCGCGGCGCTGGAGCCGGTCTACGTGGCGGCCGGGTTCGGCCTCTACCTGAACCGCCGGGTGCAGCTGGAAGGCTGGGACCTGGAGCAGGCCTTCCGGCAGCTGGGACAGCGGGCGCGCCATAGGGCCGCCCAGGCCCTGCTGCTGGTGCTGCTCGCCTGGGCCGGCCTCGGCCTGCGGGCCCAGGAGCCCCCCAGGCCCGCTCCCAGCGCAGCCAAGGCCGCGTTGGCTGAAGTCATGAAGACCCCCGAATTCGCCACCACCCGCGCCACCTGGCGGCTGCATCCGCGCCGCGCCTCCGCGCCGGACCTGCCCGTGCCGGCCCCGGCCTGGATCGGGCGGGCCCTGGAGCTGCTGGCGGTCCTGCTCAAGTGGCTGATCCCGGCCGGGCTGGTCCTCTGGCTCGGCCTGGCGCTCTGGCGCCACCGGCACGGCCTGGCCGAAGCCGCGGGGCGGACTCCCGAAGCCCCGGAGGCCATCCTCGGCCTGGATATCCGCCCGTCGCAGCTGCCCCCGGACCTGCCCGAAGCCGCGGCCCGGCTATGGGACCAGGGCGACCCGCGCGCGGCGCTCGCCCTGCTCTACCGGGGCGCGCTGGCCCACCTGGTGCACGGCCTGGGCCTGCCGCTCACGGCCAGCGCCACCGAAGGCGAATGCCTGCGCCTGGGCGGCCCGGCCCTGCCCGGCCCGGGCGCCCAGTATTTCTCCCTGCTCACCGCCACCTGGCTGCGGGTGGCCTACGGCGGCCGGCCCGCCGATCCCGGGGAGCGCGCCCTGTGTAACGGCTGGGCCAGCCATTTCGGCGCTTCCGCCGCGGAGCGGCCATGAAGGCGCGCGGCGTGGTGCTGATCCTGGTGCTGGCCCTGGCGGCCATGCTGGGCTGGCTGTTGCACACCCGGTTCTACTGGGCGCGGGAGGAGACCTGGGTGGGCTACCAGGGCGAGGCCCTGGACAACGATTTCCTGGCCGCCCAGCGGCTGCTGCAGCGCACCGGGCACGCGGCCGCGTGCCTGCACGGGCTCCCGGCCCAGTTGCCGCCCCCCGGCGACGTGCTCATCCTGCCGCGCCGGAGCGCCCTGGCGAAGGCGGAAGCGGCCCGGATCGCCGACTGGGTGGCCGGCGGCGGCCTGCTGCTGGCCGCGGCGGCGGAGCCTCCGGACAGCCTGTTCGCGCGCTTCGGCGCGCGCCTTGACCCCGTCCCGGCCTCCGGCGCCACCCGCTTCAGCCTCGACGGCAAAGACCTCGAACTGGAACTGGGCGGCATGGTGCAGCGCGACCTGGGCCAGGGCGGCGCCGTGCTCTGCACGGACCTGGACTGCCTGCGCAACGACCGCATCCAGGCCCACGACCACGCCGATTTCCTTTGCGCCGTGGCGGCCCGGCGCCCCCGGGGCGGCGTCTGGATCATCACCCGGGACGCCGCCGGCAGTGCATGGGGCTGGCTGTGGCAGCGCGCCTGGCCGGCCCTGGTCGCCCTGGCGGCGCTCTGCCTGGGCGCCCTGTGGGCCGCCGCGCCGCGCTTCGGCCCCCGCCTCGCCGACCCCGACCCGGCCCGCCGGAGCTTCCTGGAGCACCTGGACGCCTGCGGGCGCTACCAGTGGCGTGAAGCCCAGGGCCGGCCGCTGCTGGCCGCCGCCCGCGCCAGCTTCCTGCAGCGCCTGGGCCAGCGCCACCCCGCCTGGGCGGACCTGCCGCCCGGCCAGCTGTGCCTGCGCCTGGCCCAGCGCTCCGGCCTGCCGCAGGGCCGGATCGAGCGCGCCCTGCACCAGCCCGCCGCCCATGCCGCCGGGTTTCTTGAAGCCATCCAGACCCTGCATCTCCTGGGGAGACACTTATGACCGACACGACCCTCACCCACGATCGCCTGCTCTGGGCCCGGGACCTCACCGGGCGGATCCGGGACGAGATCCACAAGGTCCTGGTGGGCCAGGAGGACACCGTGGACCAGGTGCTGGTGGCGCTGCTGGCCGCCGGGCACATCCTGCTGGAGGGCAACCCCGGGCTGGGCAAGACCCTGCTGGTGCGCGCCCTGGCCCGGGCGGTGCGGGGCGACTCGGCGCGCATCCAGTTCACCCCCGACCTCATGCCCTCGGACGTGATGGGCCACGCGGTCTACGACCCCAAGACCGAAAGCTTCCGCATCCGCAAGGGCCCGGTGTTCACCAACCTCCTGCTGGCCGACGAGATCAACCGGGCCCCGGCCAAGACCCAGTCCGCCCTGCTGGAGGTGATGCAGGAGCAGCAGGTCACCATCGAAGGCCGGTCGTTCCCCGCCGGCGCGCCGTTCATGGTGCTGGCCACCCAGAACCCGCTGGAGCAGGAAGGCACCTACCCGCTGCCCGAGGCCCAGCTGGACCGGTTCCTGCTCAAGGTCGCCATGGACTTCCCCCAGGAGACCGAAGAGCGCGACCTGGTGCGCCTGGTGACCAGCGGCAGCTCCGGCGACCTGCTCCAGGTGGATTCGGTCACCCAGGTGGCCGGCACCGAGGACGTCCTGGAACTGCAGCGCGCCACCGCCCAGGTGCGGGTGGACGACCAGGTGCTGGCCTACGCCGTGCGCATCACCCGCGCCACCCGCGGCTGGGCCGGCTTCTCGGTGGGGGCGAGCCCCCGCGGCAGCATCGCCCTGGTGCGGGCGGCCCGGGCCCGGGCCATCCTGGCCGGCCGCGACTTCGCCACCCCCGACGACGTCAAGGACCTGGCCCTGCCCGCCCTGCGCCACCGGGTCGCCCCGGCCCCGGAAAGCGAACTGGAAGGCACCACCTGCGACCAGCTGCTCAGCGCCATGCTGGAGCGGGTCGAGGCGCCAAGAGACTGATGCGCCCCGCCACCCGGCTGCTCCTGCTGCTCGGCGCCTGGCTGGCGCTGGCGCTGCCCGCCTGCCTGTGGCCCGCCCCATGGCTGGCCACCTGGAAGGCCGCCGGCCTGGGCCTGGCCGCCCTGGCCCTGGGCGACGCCTGGATGGGCTGGCGGCTGCCCGCCCCCGGGGTGGAACGCGTGCTGCCGGGCGTGCTGCCCATCGGCGCCTGGACCCAGGTGCAGCTGCGGCTCACCCCGGCCCGCGCCATGCGCGTCCGGGTGTTCGACGGCGTGCCCCAGACCCTGGACCAGCGCCATCTGCCCCGGGAACTGGCCCTGGCCGGGCCGGTGACCCTGCACTACGCCGTCAGCCCCCGCCGGCGCGGCGCCGTGCGGTTCGACCGGGCCAGCCTGCTGCTGGCGAGCCCGCTCGGCCTGTGGTGGTCCAGCCGCACGGCCGGGGCCGCCCAGGCGGTCAAGGTCTACCCCAATTTCGCCCCGGTGAAGAAGTACGCCGTGCTGGCCTCCAGCCACCGGCTGCAGCAGCTGGGCATCCACCACCGGCGCCGGCGCGGCGAAGGCAGCGAGTTCCACCAGCTGCGCGACTACCGCACCGGCGACAGCCTGCGCCAGCTGGACTGGAAGGCCACCGCCCGCATGCGCCGGCTGATCTCCCGGGACTACCAGGACGAGCAGGACCAGCAGGTGGTCTGCCTGCTGGACTGCGGCCGGCGCATGCGTTCCCTGGACGGCCGCCTGTCCCAGTTCGACCACACCCTCACCGCCCTGCTCCTGCTCGCCTTCGTCGCCCTGCGCGAAGGCGACGCCGTGGGCCTGCTCACCTTCGCCGGGCCCACCCGCTGGCTGGCGCCGCGCCGCACCCGGGGCGCCCTGGACCGACTGATGGCCGCCGTGCATGACCTGGAGCCCGGCCTGCAGGCCACCGACTACCTGGAAGCCGCCCAGGCCGCCCTCACCCGGCTGAAGAAGCGCTCCCTGGTGGTGCTGATCACCAACCTGCGCGACGAGGACGACGAGACCCTGGGCCCGGCCCTGCAGCTCCTGCGCAGGCGCCACCGGGTGATCCTGGCCAGCCTGCGCGAACCGGACCTTGACCGGGCCCTGGAAGCGCCGATCAAGCGCTTCGACCAGGCCCTGCGGGCCGGCGCCATCGCCGACTACCTGATCCAGCGCAAGCAGGCCTTCGCCCGCATGGCGCCCCGGGGCATCCTGGCCCTGGACGTGCTGCCCCGGCAGCTGCCGGTGGCGCTGGTGAACCGCTACCTGGCGGTGAAGCGCTCGGGAGAGACCTGACGCGCGGCGAGGTGGTCGGCGAGGGCCTGGAAGTCATGGACAGCCCCAGATCGCCGTCAGGGCAGCGCAGGCGGTCGCCGTACGCCAGGAGGATTCCCTCGACCACCTCGTCCACGAAACCATTGGCGTCGTTCATGACTTTCTTCATGGCAGCCTCCAGGCGGCAGTCCGGATCCTCCGCGCGTTGATCACATGAACAGGAGCTTGTGGTACAGGGCTTTTGCCGCAGTATAGCAGCCCATGTCAGCGCTGCACGCGGCCGGAGCAGTCTCCGGCCTCCAGGCGCTCCACCTCGTCCCTCGAGGCGAGGTTGAAGTCCCCGGGAATGGTGTGCTTCAGGACCGAGGCGGCCACCGCGAACTCCAGTGCCCGGGCTTCGTCGCCGTACTCCAGCAGCCCGAAGATGAGCCCGGCCGCGAAGGCGTCTCCGCCCCCGACCCGGTCCACGATATCCTCCAGGGCATAGCGGCGCGAGCGCCGGAAACCGGTCCGCCCGTCCAGCACGGCGGACCAGCCGTTGCGGTCCGCGGAGAGGCTTTCCCGCATGGTGATCGCCACCGCCTCCAGGTTGGGGAACCGGGCCCGGGTGCGCGCGGCCAGCTCCCGGTAGGCGGAGGACTCCAGCCTCCCGGCCGCGGGGTCGGCTTCGGCGCGGATGCCCAGGGAGAGCTGCAGATCCTCCTCGTTGGCGATCAGCACATCGGCCAGGGCGGCGAGGCCGCCCATCACGTCCACCGCCTTCACGCCGTCGTTCCACAGCTTCTTGCGGTAGTTGAGGTCGATGGAGACCTTCACCCCGGCCGCCCGGGCCGCCCCGGCCGCCTCACGGCAGGCCGCCGCCGTGCTGCTGGACAGGGCCGGGGTGATGCCGGTGAAATGGAACCAGTCCGCGTCCCGGAAGATCTCGTCCCAGGGGAAATCCCCGGGCGCCATGAGCGAAGCGGCGCTGCCGGCGCGGTCGTAGATCACCCGGGAGGGCCGCTGGTCGGCGCCGGTCTCCAGGAAGTAGATCCCGGTGCGGGCGTCGGTGCGGCGGATCCGCGAGACATCCACGCCGAGCCCGCGCAGGGCGCGCACGGCGCCCTGGCCCACGCCGTCCCGGGACAGGGCGGTGACGAACACCGGCTGGGCGCCGAAGTTGGCCAGGGATACCGCGACGTTCGCCTCCCCTCCGCCGAAGCAGACTTCCAGGCGGGGGCTCTGGAACAGCCGCTCGTGCTCGGGCGACCGGAGCCTCAGCATGATCTCGCCGAAGGTGACGATCTTTTTCATGGATGCTTTCTCCCGATATTTGGAATGTAATTCCATTTTACCCACCTGTAAACTCTTTCAAGCAAAAAATGGAATGGCAATCCATTTTATCGATTTGGGACTATCGTGGAACCGATGGGAGGAACGGGCATGGACAGCGTGCTGCGGCGCATGGGCGAAGTGGGGCTGGTGCCGGTCATCCGGCTGGAATCGGAACGCACCGCGGTGGACCTGGGCCGGACCCTGATCCGGGGCGGCATCCCGGTGGCGGAGGTGACCTTCCGTTCCGCCGCCGCGCCATCGGCCATCCGCGCCATGGCGGCCGAAGTCCCGGACCTGCTGGTGGGGGCGGGGACCGTGCTCACCGTGGCGCAGGCGGAACAGGCCCTGGCTGCGGGAGCGCGGTTCATCGTCAGCCCCTGCTACCCGGAGCCGGTGGTGGACTTCTGCCTCGGCCAGGGGATTCCGGTGCTTCCCGCCGTCAACCATCCCGACGGGGTCGCGCGCGGCCTGGCCCAGGGCCTGGAGGCGCTCAAGTTCTTCCCCGCCGGCGCCTCCGGGGGCCTGGGCATGCTGGACGCCCTGGCCGGTCCGTTCGGCGCCATGCGGTTCGTTCCCACCGGCGGGATCAACGCCGCCAACCTGGGGGAGTATGCCCGCCGGCCCCAGGTGCTGGCGGTGGGCGGCTCCTGGATGGTGCCTCCGGCCCTGGTGGACGCCGGGGACTGGCCCGCGGTGGAACGGCTCTGCCGGGATGCGGTCCAGGCCCTGCATGGCTTCAGCTTCGCCCACCTGGGCATCAACGCCGGGGATGAGGAGACCTGCCGGTCCGTGGCCGGGGCCCTCACCGGACTGTTCGGGCTTCCGGCCCGGGAGGGCAACAGCTCCATTTTCGCCGGGGACCGGATCGAGGTCACCCGGCGGCCGGGCCCGGGCGAACGGGGGCACATCGCCATCCGCTGCAACCAGGTGGAGCGGGCCGTGGCCCACTTCGCCGCCGCCGGCGTCACCGCCCGCCGGGACACCGCCAGGAGCGCCAAGGGGCGCTGCACGTCCATCTACCTGGACCTGGAAATCGGCGGCTTCGCCCTGCACTTGCTCCAGGCCTGAACCGGGACGCACCGCCCGCGGGCAGGCGGTTCATTCGCCCTGGTCGTGCCGGTAGCCCAGGAGGTCGGAGATGCGGGCGGCGGCGGCCTTGACCTTCTCGATGTTCTCGTGCTCCTCCGTCAGGTCGTAGCGGAACATGGGCCAGGAGATGGAGAGGGCGGCGATCGCCGCGCCGCTCTGGTCGAAGACGGGGGCGCCGATGCAATGGATCTCCTCCTCGTGCTCGCCGGCGTCCATGGCGAAACCCTGCTCCTGGATCCGGTTCAGCTCCTCGTACAGGGCGGCCCGGGTCTTGATGGTGTTCTTGGTGAAGGCCAGCATGCGAACCCCCTTGAGGGACGCCTCCCGCTCGTGCTCATTGGCGTAGGCCAGCAGGACCTTGCCCAGCGCGGTGCAGTAGAGGGGAACGCGCCGCCCCACCCGCGAATACATCCGGATGGTGTAGCGGGACTCGATCTTCATCACGTAGACGGCCGAATTCTCCTCCTGGATGCCCAGGTGCACGGTCTCCCCCAGGTCGTCGGCCAGTTCCTCGGCCACCGGGCGCGCCGCGGAATACAGGTCCAGGTGGTCCAGGATCCGCGAGCCGATGTTGAACAGCTTGAAGGTGATGGCCCAGCGGTCCTCGTCGGCGCGGCGCACGTAGCCCAGTTCCTGGAGGGTCAGCAGGAACCGGTAGATGGTGGGCTTGGCCAGCTTCAAGGCCCGGGAGAGATCCTCCAGCCCCATGGCGCGCTGGCGGGAGAGCCGGTCCAGGACCGCCAGGACCCGGACGGCGGCGCTGACCAGGGGCGCCGACTCCATCCTCGCCGGCCGTTTTTTGGGGCTTTGTTGGACCATCGTCCCTTTCGTCGGGCTCATTGGGGCATCCCTGTGTTCCGAAGAGTATACCCGCGCGATCGCGTTCCGGACCGAGGTCCAAAAATTTTTGGACCATGGGTCCATTTTTTCGTTGACAGCCATCGCGCAGTGCTAGGATGGATCACAGATCCCTCGACAGAATCGTGCTTGCGCGCTTGATGGCAAGCGAAGGTGCTCGTTGCTCTTGAGACGCCGCCGCGAAGCCGGCGGTCCGTAGTCATTCACCTTCCACTCCCGGAGGTAGTTATGGCAGGTACCCTTTCCAATCTGAGTCTTCGGCTCGCCGGCTGTTCCCTGCTGGTGATGCTCTCCTACAGCGGCCTGGCCGCGCAGGAAAAGGTCCTGAAGATCGGCAATCTCTCCGCCGAGACCGGGACCGAAGCCTACATCGGCCAGTCAGCCGAGCCGGCCCTGAACGACTACATCGAGGCGCTCAACGCCAAGGGCGGCATCAACGGCTACAAGATCAAGCTCATCAACTACGATGGCCGGCAGGACGTGGCCGAGAACGTGTCCTGCGCCAAGCGCCTGATCTCCCAGGACAACTGCATCGCGGTCCTCGGCCCGACCTTCTCCGGCGCCGGCATCCCCTGCGCCAAGATCGCCGACGACGCCAAGGTGCCCTTCGTCTCCAACTGCGCCACCAACAAGAACGTGACCGTCGACGAGCACGGCAAGGTGCATCCGTACATGTTCCGGGTCTGCTTCATCGACCCTTACCAGGGCTACGCCTTGGCGGATTTCGCCTACAAGAAGCTGGGCAAGCGCAAGGCCGCCTTCCTCACCGATATCTCCTCGCCGTACACCGTGGGCGTGCACCAGTACTTCGAGGACCACTTCAAGCAGCTGGGCGGGCAGATCGTCGACAAGGAAGCCTATAACCAGGGCGACACCGAGTTCCGCGCCCAGTTGACCAACATCAAGACCCACAACCCGGACATGGTGCTGATGGCCTCGGCCACTTACAAGGATCCGGGCCTGGCCGGCCAGCAGGCCCACGCCATCGGTCTCAAATCCAACTTCATCATGGGCGACGGCTGCTTCGTGGACGACCTCCTGCCCATGGCCGGCAAGCTGCTCGAAGGCTCCTACCTCAGCGCCGGGGCCTACACCGACGCGCCCCAGTTCGCCAAATTCAACCAGGATTTCAAGGCCAAGCATGGTATCAACGCCAGCCAGTACAGCTACTTCACCCTGGACGCCTTCATGTTCGTGGAATACGGCATCCGCGAGTCCATGAAGAAGACCCATGGCGCGCCCACCAAGGAGGGTATCCGCGAGGCCCTCGAGAAAGCCAAGGGCGTCAAGGTCTTCACCAGCGTGCTGAACATGGAGCCGGATACCCACAATCCCAAGAACAAGCCGGTCTACATGCTGGAGATCAAGGACAGCAAGTGGCACCTGGCGGAAACCTTCGCTCCGAGCTAGGCGCGAGGAACCTGTCGGGGGCGCGCACGCGGGCATGACCCGGGCGCGTCCCCGGCGGACGGCTGAAGCGGTTCCGGTTCCAAGGTTCGAGGGGCGTCATGATGCTCGTGTTACTGCAGCAGGTCATCAACGGAGTCTCCATCGGAGCGATCTACTCTCTCCTGGCGGTGGGTTACGCGCTGGTCTACAGCGTGTACAACTTCACCAACTGGGCCTTCGACGGGTTCATGGCGTTCGGCGCCTTCATGGGCTTCGCCGCCATCGGGTCCCTGGCGATGCCCTTCTGGCTGGCGATGATCTTTTCCATGATCCTCACCGCCATCCTCTCCATTCTCTCGGAAAAGCTGGCCTACGCGCCCCTGCGGGTGCGCCAGGCGCCGCGCCTGTTCATGATGATCTCGGCCATGGGCGTCAACCTGGCCGTCGTGAACACCCTCAACAAGACCTTCTCCGGGGTCATGCGCCGCTTCCCCATCCCCGATGAATGGATCACCACCTACGACTTCGGCGAGATCTCCATCGGGCGCATGGACATCCTGGCCGCCATCATCGCCTTCGTCTGCCTGGCGCTCCTGTGGTGGTTCCTGTTCCGCACCCGCTGGGGCCTGGGCGTGCGGGTCAGCAGCATCGACATCGACACCGCCGCCCTGATGGGCGTCAGCAACAACAAGGTCGCCTTCATCATCTTCTTCGCCACCGGCGTGCTCTCCTCGGTGGCGGGGGTGTTCTTCGGCATCAAGTACGCCGTGTATCCGCTCATGGGCGGGGCCGTCACCATCAAGGCCATGATCGCCAGCATCGTCGGCGGGCTGGGCAGCCTGCCCGGGGCGGTGCTGGGCAGCCTGCTCCTGGGCGTCCTGGAAACCATGGTGTCGGGCTACGTCAGTTCGGCCTATCGGGACGTGTTCGCCTTCGCCCTCCTGATCATCCTCCTCCTGTTCTTCCCCAACGGCCTGATGGGCCGGGAGAAGGGCGAGAAACTGTGAAAGGCCGATGAGACCATGAAGCCTGCCAACAAACTGCGGAAAACCGTCATCGGCCTGGTCACGGCGGCTGCCGTGGCCGCCGGCCTGGGGATCCTGGTCAAGATCATGGGCGCCGGTTATTTCCAGAACATCCTGATCCTGGTGGGGATCACCCTCATCGCCACCCTGGGGGTGGCGGTCCTGACCGGCTACACCGGGCTGTTCACCATCGGCCACGCCGGCTTCATGGCCGTGGGCGGCTACATGGCCGCGCTCCTGGCCAAGGAAGCCCAGGTGCCGTTCTTCTACGCGGTCCTCGGCGGCGGGGTGTTCGCCGGCCTCACGAGCTTCATCATCGGCTATCCGGCCTTCCGCAGCCGCCTGCGGGGCGACTACTTCGCCATCGCCACCCTGGGGTTCGCCGAGGCCATCCGCCTGATCCTCAACAACGTGCGCCAGATCGGCTCGATCACCCTGGGCGGCGCCTACGGCTACATGGACCTTCCGACCCTGGACGGGTCGATCTGGTCCTGGCTGCCCAAGGGCGGCTGGGGCCCCGTCATCGTGGTGATGGCCTTCGCCCTGGTGATCTTCTTCCTGACCCATGCCTTCGTGGTCTCCCAGTGGGGCAAGACCTGCATCGCCGTGGGCCAGGACGAGGTGGCCGCCCAGATGATGGGGGTGAACCTGATGACCACCAAGATGATGGCCCTGTTCATCAGCGCCCTCTACGCGGGCCTGGCGGGCGGTCTCATGGCCTTCTACTACGGCTACCTGACCCCGGGATTCTTCATGATCACCCGCTCCTCCGACCTCCTGGCCGGGGTGGTGTTCGGGGGCATGCAGTCGGTCATCGGCCCCACCATCACCTCCGCGGTGCTGGTGGCGGTCCCGGAGGGCCTGCGCACCTTCGCGGAGTACCGCCTGATCGTCTACGGATTGTTCTTCGTGGTCATGATGGTGTTCCGGCCTCAGGGCTTGATGGGTTACTACCGGATGGATTTCAGCATCCTGGGACGGCTCTGGCGCCGGCGCGAACCGGCCAAGGCCGGCGGGAGGTAGGACGGACATGGGCAGCCAAGCACCCACCAGCGACCAGCTCCTCGAACTGCGCAACCTGACCGTGGATTTCGGCGGCGTGCGCGCGGTCAACGACCTCTCCCTGGCCATCGCCCCGGGCGAGCTGATCGGGCTGATCGGGCCCAACGGGGCGGGCAAGACCACGGTGTTCAACCTGATCACCAACGACTACCAGGCCACCTCGGGGGAGATCCTGCTGAACGGGCAAAGCATCCGCGGCCTGAAGCCAGACCGGATCAACCGCCTGGGCATCGGCCGGACCTTCCAGAACATCCGCCTGTTCCCGCACATGAGCGCCTACGAGAACGTGGAGCTGGGCTTGAACAGCCATCCCCACTACACCATGTTCGAAGCCTTCGTGCGCTCACCCCGGGCCTTCCGGGCGGAGCGGGAAGCCCGCCGGCGGGCCCACGAGCTGCTCGAGCTGGTCAACCTTCAGGACTACGCCAACGACCGCGCCGGAAGCCTGCCCTACGGGCTGCAGCGGCGCCTGGAGATCGCCCGGGCCCTGGCCTCCGATCCCAAGATCCTGCTCCTGGACGAGCCGGCGGCCGGAACCAATGAAGAGGAGAGCCTGGCGCTGGTGCAGCTGATCCGCCAGATCCACCAGACCACGGGGTTCGCCATCCTGATCATCGAGCACCACATGGCGGTGGTCATGGACTTGTGCCGGGATTCCCGGATCTACGTGCTCAACCTGGGATCGCTCCTGACCTTCGGCAGTCCCGCCGAGATCCAGAGCAATCCCCAGGTCATCAAGGCCTATTTGGGGGAGAAGAAAGATGGGCGACGGCGGCGGCGGCTTTCTTGAGGTCCGGGACCTCGACGTCTTCTACGGCGGCATCAGGGCCCTCGACGGGGTGAGCCTGCACGTGGAGAAGGGCGAGATCGTCTCGGTGATCGGCGCCAACGGGGCGGGCAAGTCGACCCTGCTCCGGGCCATCGCCTCCGCCAAGAAGGTGTCCAAGGGGCAGGTCACCTTCCAGGGCCAGCCGATGTCGGTGGACTCGTACAAGGTGGTCCAGTCCGGCATCACCCTGGTCCCGGAGGGGCGCAGGGTGTTCTCTCCCCTGACCGTGCGGGAAAACCTCATGGCCGGCGCCTTCACCCGCAGGAACAAGGCGGAGATCGAGCAGAACCTGGAGACCGTCTTCTCGCTGTTCCCCCGGCTCAAGGAACGCCTGAGCCAGCGGGCCGGAACCCTTTCCGGCGGCGAGCAGCAGATGCTGGCGGTGGGCCGGGCCCTGATGTCCCACCCCCAGCTCCTGATGCTGGACGAGCCTTCCCTGGGCCTGGCGCCCATCATCTACGACGCCATGTTCGACGTGTTCCTCCGCCTGAACGAGGAGCTGGGCATGACCATCCTCCTGGTCGAGCAGAACGCCATCCTGGCCCTGGAAATGTCCGACCGCGCCTACGTCCTGGCCACCGGCCGGATCTCCCTGGAGGGCCGGGGCGAGGAACTGCTCGAGGACCCCCGGGTGCAGGCCAGCTACCTGGGAATCACCCATTGAAGATTCCGCCCGGGGCTCGCCAAGGGCGCCCCCGGCGCCATGGATACCAGCAGCAAGGCGGCTCCGCCTGGCGGGGCCGCGACCAAGGAGAAAACGATGCCGCAATCCGCCACCCAGACGTTCCCCATCGAATGGGTCCGCCAGCAGTTCCCATCCATGCAGCGGACCTACAAGAATAAGCCCGCCGCCTATTTCGACGGCCCCGGCGGCACCCAGGTGGTGGGCAGCTGCATCGAGGCGATCGCCGGCTACATGCGCCAGGGCTGCGCCAACCTGCACGGCCTGTTCCCCTCCAGCGTCGAGACCGAGGAGCGCATCATGGAAGCCCGCAAGGCGGTGGGCGACCTGCTCCACGTGGCGCCCCGGGAGGTGGCCTTCGGCGCCAACACCACCAGCCTGGCCCTGGCGGCCTCCCGGGCGGTGGGCCGGGCCTGGAAACCCGGGGACGAAGTGGTGGTGACCGAGCTGGACCACCGGGCCAACGTGGATCCCTGGATCCTCCAGGCCCAGGACAAGGGCGCCACGGTGCGCTGGATCGAAGTGGACACCGGCACCTGCACGCTGGACCTGTCCAACCTGGACCGGGTCATCAACCGGAAAACCAGGTTCGTGGCGGTGGGGCTGGCCTCCAACGGGGTGGGCACGGTCAACGACGTGGCCCGGGTCGCTGCCCGGGCCAGGGAGGTGGGGGCCCTGGTGGCCGTGGACGCCGTGCAGGCGGTGCCGCACATCCCCGTGGACCGGGACGCCCTCGGCGCCGACCTGCTGATGTGCTCCGCCTACAAGTTCTTCGGGCCCCACGTGGGGGTCATCACCGTCCGCCCCGACCTGATGGAAAGGCTGCCGGTCTACAAGCTGGCCCCGGCCCCGGCCTGCATCCCCGACCGGTTCGAGACCGGCTGCCAGAACCATGAAGCGATCGCCGGGATCCCGGCCGCCGTGGACTTCATGGCCTCCCTGGGCTCCGGCGCCACCCGCCGGGAACGCCTGCTCTCCGCCTACGAGCAGATCGAAGCGCACGAGACCCGCCTGACCGACCGGATCCGCAAGGCCCTGACCGCCCTGCCGGGCATCAAGCTGTACCAGGCCCCGGAAAGCTCCCGCCGGACCCCCACCGTCTCCTTCACGGTCAAGGGCATCGCCCCTGAGGAGGTGTGCCGGAAGCTGATCGAGGATTACTCGGTCTTCATCGCCAACGGCGATTTCTACGCCATGACCCTGGCCGACAAGCTGGGCATCAACCCCGCCGGGTGGGTGCGCGCCGGACTCTCCCCGTACAATTGCGATGAAGAAGTGGACCGGTTCATCGAGGGGATGACCCGGCTGTTGAAGGGCCGCTAGACAGCCATGGAAAAGCTCCAGCGGAAGCGCATTTTCCCGGAACCTCACCTGCCGGCTTCCTCGGAGCTGCTGGCCGAAGGCCGCCAGAAGGCCGGCACCATCCGGGTCGGTTCCTGTGCCTTCCTGAAGGAATACGGGGTCCAGTCCGAGTCCGAGTACAAGCGGCGCCGGATGCGGGAGAAGGTCGTGATGCTCCACGCCCAGGTGGGCTACCGCGACCCGGGGAAAACCCGGCGGGCCTGTGCGGAGATCCATGACAAGGTGGCGGGCGCGGGCCACCGGGTGGACCGGTACGGCATCTGCCTGGACTGGAGCATGGGCTATCCGCAGGCCCAACGCGACCGCATGCCCCGGGGCACCGGCCTGATCCTCCAGGGGCCGGAGGACTTCGCGGCCCTGACCTGCTGCGCGCCGGTGGCCCCGCACTTCGGCGACTTCGTCATGGGCACGCCTGCCGCTTTCGAGAACACCGCCGCGGCCCTCCTGGCCGGTTCCACGGCCATCGGCAACCTCGGCCAGTACTTCACCTTCCGGATGCCCGGCTGGAGCGAGGACATCGAAACCACGGCGGCCACCATCCGCGCCATGGCCCTGTGCGCCGCCCAGCCGGTGGAGGTGCTGATCCATTCCAACCTCGACGACGGCTATGCGGCGCTGTTCTGCGATCTGGCCTGCGGCATCGGCATGGCCCTGCTGGAACGCTACATCGTCGACGAGCTCATCGGCGGGCGGGTCTCCCACTGCTTCGGCCACGTGTTCTCCGATCCCCTCACCCGCATGGCCTTCCAGCGGGCCCTGGGCCGGGTGTGCCCGACCCCCGGCAGCATGGTTTACGGCAACACCACGATCTACGTGGCCGGAGCGGTGGAGAACTATGCGAACCTGGCCAGCTACCTGCTGACCGACATCCTGGCCCAGCGCGCCATGCCCACGGGCCATGGGCTGAACCCGGTGCCGGTGACCGAAGCGATGCGCATCCCGGAGATTGATGAGATCATCGACGCCCAGCTGTTCGCCAACCGGCTGATCCAACGGGCCGATGGCTACCTGCCGATGCTGGATTGGCCGCGGGTGGACGCGATCGCCGACCGCCTGGTGGCCGGCGGCCAGGCCTTCAAGGAGCGAATCCTGCAGGGGCTCGCCGAGGCCGGCATCGACACGTCCGATCCCTTCGAACTCCTCCTGGCCCTTCGGCGGCTCGGCGCCAAGCGGCTGGAGGAGTGGTTCGGCCCGGGCCCATACCAGGAAGAGGCCCTGCGCCACCGGGTGCCCCTGGTGAAGGCCACCACCATCGCCGCGCTGGAGGCCCAGGGCGGCGGCGTGGTCGCCTCCCTGGCCCCCGATGAGCAGGACCTGCTCCGCCAGGCCGGGCTCAAGGCCTGCGTCACCTGCACGGATGTCCATGAGTACGGCAAGATCCTGGTGGAGACGGTCCTGTCCATGGTCGGGATCGCGGTCCACGACGGTGGGGTCAGTGCCGATCCGGACCAGGTGGCCCGCCAGGCCCAGGCCTGCGGGGCGGATTTCATCGCCGTGAGCACGTACAACGGGGTGGCGCTGCGCTACATGAGACAGCTGCGCGAGGAACTCACCAAGGCCGGGCTGGCGCTGCCGATCTTCGTGGGCGGCAAGCTGAACCAGATTCCCGAGGACAGCCCCGACAGCCTGCCGGTGGACGTCAGCGCGCAACTGCGGGAGCTGGGGGCCACCGTCTGCCTGCGGGCCGAAGACATCCTCGCCGAGCTGACCCGCCGGGTCCATTCCGGGGCGTTCTGATGGCTGGCGGCAGCATGGAGGATGAAGCATGAACCCACCGAAGCAGCGCATCCGCCCGGTCCCGTCGCCCGCGAAGTCGCCTCGCGTTCCTGCATCCGCCGGTCCGGGCGGAAGCGACCGGATCGGCCGGGTGGGCATCATCGGAGCGGGCCACCTTGCGGGCTACCTGCTGGAAGGATTGAACAACTGCAACCTCGAAAGGCGCATCCTGGTTTCCGACTGCGAGCCCGGGCGCGCCGCCGCCCTCGCACAACCCTGGGGAGCCCAGGCAGTGGAGGACAATCAGATCCTGGTGGACCAGTCGGACCTGGTGGTGCTGGCGGTGCGCCCGGCGGACGCCATCGCCGCCTGCCGCCGGCTCCGGTTCCGTCCGGGCCAGGTGCTGGCTTCGGTGGCGGCCGGTGTCCCCCTGGCGCAGCTGGAGCCGGCGGTCGCGCCGGCCCGGGCGGTGCGGGTGATGCCCATCTCCAGCGCCGCCATCAACCGCAGCCCCACCCTGGTCCATCCGGCCCAGGCCGCGGTCCAGGAGCTGTTCGCCCTGCTCGGCCACGTGCACGTGCTTCCGGACGAAGACGGCTTCCGCGCCGCCAGCGTCATCTCCGCCTATTACGGCTGGATCTACGCCCTGGCGGAACTGGCGGTGGACTGGTGCGTGCGCCAGGGCGTTCCCGGCGAGGTGGCTCACCCGCTGGTCCTGGAAACCATCCGCAGCACGGCCGACATGGCCCTGGCCAAACCCCAGTCGATCCGCGAACTGCTGGATCTGCTGGCGACACCCGGCGGGATCACCCGCCACGGCCTGGGCATCCTTCAGCAGCACAAGGGGCTCGAGGCCTGGACCCTGGCGCTGGACGGCGTGCTGGAGCGGATGCGCCAGCCCCCCGCCTGACCCCACCCGGCGCGTTCAACCCCTAAAGGAGACCTGTCATGCGAGGACTGAAAGGCAAGCGAGTCGTGATCACCGGCGGCGCCAGCGGCATCGGCGAAGCCGCCACCCGCCGGTTCGTGGAGGAGGGAGCCCAGGTCTGCGTGTTCGACCGGGACGTCCCGGGAGGCGAGAAGCTGCGCCAGGCGCTGCCGGGCCTGGCCGGGTTCATTCCCTGCGACGTCTCCCAGGTGGAGCGGATCCCGGCGGCCTTCGCCCAGGCCGCGGAGATCATGGGCGGCGTGGACGTGCTCATCAACAACGCCGGCATCAGTATCCGCCATGCCTCCTGCCTGGAGATCACGCCCGAGGAATGGAACAAGGTCATCGGGGTCAACCTCACCGGCGCCTTCTTCGTCGCCCGGGAGGCGGCGCGGCTGATGGCCGCCCAGGGCGCCGGCGTCATCATCAACATGGCCTCCACCAACGGGATGCGCGGGTTCCGCTACTACACCGACTACAACGCCACCAAGGCCGGGATCATCGAGCTCACCAAGTCCATGGCCATCGAGCTGGCGCCCAGGATCCGGGTGGTGGCGGTGGCTCCGGGCTATGTCATGACCCCCATGCAGCGCGCCGAGTACACCGACGAGATGTTCGAGGAGCTGAACCAGAAGCTGCCCCTCAAGCGCCACGCCCAGCCGGAGGAGGTGGCCTCGCTGTTCGCCTTCCTGGCCTCGGACGAGGCCGCCTACCTCACCGGCCACGTCTACGTCATCGACGGCGGCGAGATCGCCGGGGGGTTGGCGAGCCGCTAGGAGCTTTTGGCCACCTCTTCCAGCACCCAGCTGGTGAACGCCTGCAACTTGGCGCTGACCGGCACGTCCCTGGGGCGGTTCAGGTAGTAGGCGCAGCCGGGATCGATGCGCACGTCGAAGGGCTGCACGAGGATGCCCGCGCGCACATCCTCCATGATCATCTCGACGTAGAACAGGCCGAAGCCGTGCCCGTCGAGCACGACCTGCCGGAGCGCGTGCGGATCGTCGATGCGCATCGCGTCGAAACCAGCCGCATCCTCCACGCCGGCGGCCGCGAACCACTGCTGCCAGTGCGCCTTGTCGGCCTCGTAGAACAGGCGGTGGGCCAGCAGGTCGCGCGGCTGCAGATCATCGGCGAGCCTGCTCCGGTATTCCGGGGTGCAGATGGGGGTCAGCCGCGTCCGCATCACCAGGGTCGATTCCACCTCAGGCCACTTGCCGTGCCCCCAGGCGATTTCGGCATCCACCCGGTCGCGGGCGAAATCCACGGTTTGATAGGAATGGTGCAGGAGCAGGTTGATGCCCGGATGGCGCAGCCAGAGGTTGCCGAGCCTGGGCGTCAGCCAGCGCAAGGAGAAGTACGGAGGCACGGCCACCATGAGGGAGTCTTCCTTGACCGCGCGGCGGATGTTGCCCAGGGCCGCGGACAGCGCCCCCAGGGCCCGGGCGCTGTCGGCCAGCAGCTGGGCGCCTTCGGCCGTCAGCTCGATCCGCCGATGCAGGCGGCGCACCAGCTGGACGCCGAGGTCCTGTTCCAGATGGCGCACATGGTGGCTGAGCGCCGCCTGGGTCACGAACAGCTCTTCGGCCGCGCGCTTGAAGCTGCCTTGCCGCCCCACCGCTTCGAAGGCGCGCAGCTGGATGATCGTGGAAGCGCTGAGATCCATGAAGGCAGTTTACGCTTTAGTTTAAGTAATTTGAATGACAAAGAAATCAATTGAATTGCTTATTGTCAGCGCATCCAAACGATGCCATATTTGAAAACGGAAAAGGGGATCCAATCAACACCGAGGATCCAATGATATAAATAATTAATTCAAATTGGGCGAACGGAGGGTTGGCTTCCAAGCCCCGATCCGAGCCTGTTCCGCGATCAAGGCGCACCTTGGTCAGGGCGCGGACTGCCTTGAACGCCCATGGGAGGAACCATGTACAACAACCTGCTGCTTGTGGCCGATAACCTGAACCACGCCCTGCCTGCCGCCCGGATGGTGGGAGAAACCGCCCGGCGCATGGGCTCGGCCGATCTGTGCATCGCCGTGGCCTATGCGCCGGTCGCGGACTGCCTGGGCAGCCCGTATACCGAGCAGGCCACCGCCCGCCGCCAGGCCAAGGCCGAAGCCCTGGCGCAACGCCTGCTGCGGGAGGTCGGCAGCATCCCCGGGAAGGTCCAGACCGAGCTGCTGGCGGGCACCATGGCGGAGGTCACCCGGACCATCGCCCAGACGCACGGCAGCGACCTGATCGTGATGGGCTCCGAGGAACCGGGCCCCCTGCGCCGCCTGTGGGCCCGGCGCCACGACCGTGAGGTCGTGGACCTTGCCCTCTGTCCGGTGCTGATCGTCGGCTGAATCACGCCTTGGGCTTGGGCACCCGCGAACCGCCCTGCCGCTCCAGCATCCAGCCCGGGTATTCGGCCGGCAATCCGCTGACCTGATCCAGCCGGGCGAGCTCATCGGCAGTCAGGACCAAGCCGGTCGCCGCCAGGTTGTCATCGAGCTGCTCCAGGCTCTTGGCGCCGATGATGATGCTCATGACGTGGCGCTGCGCCAGCAGCCAGGCCAGGGCCACCCGGGCGACGGAGACGCCGTGGGCCGCGCCGATCTCCCGCATGGCCGCCACGCAGGCCCAGCCCCGCTCGGTGTCCACCGGCGGGAAATCGAAGTTGCTGCGCCGGGCGCCCTCGGGGGTCGGCGCGCCGGGCCCGAACTTGCCCGACAGCAGGCCGCCCGCCAGGGGCGACCAGACCATCAGCCCCAGCTTCTCCTCGGTGAGCATGGGCACCAGTTCCCGCTCCAGGTCGCGGCCGGCGATGGAATAGTAGGCCTGCAGCGTCTCGAACCGGGCATAGCCCCTGGCCGCGCTGATCCCCAGCGCCTTGGCGATCCGCCAGGCCGCCCAGTTGGACACCCCCACATAGCGCACCAGCCCCTGACAGATCAGATCGTCCAGGGCGCGCAAGGTCTCATCGATGGGGGTGACCGAGTCGTGGCCATGGATCTGGTAGAGATCCAGGTACTCCGTCTGCAGGCGCTTCAGGGAGCCGTGCACCGAGTCCATGATGTGGCCCCGGGAGGCGCCCCGGTCGTTGGGCAGCGGGCCCATTTCACCGAACACCTTGGTGGCGACGACCACGTCCTTGCGCGCCACGCCGAGGTTCTTCAGCGTCTGGCCGAGCAGCCGCTCGGACTGGCCGTAGGAATAGACGTCGGCGGTATCGATGAAGTTGACGCCGGCCGCCAGCGCCCGGCCGACGATGGCGTCCACCTCGGCCTGGCCGAGCCCGCCGATGGCCTTCCACATGCCCGCGTCGGCGTTGCCGCCGAAGGTCATGGTGCCCAGGCAGATCTCCGAAACGAACAGCCCCGTGCGTCCAAGCTGGTTGTATCTCATGGCGGACCTCCTGAGTACCGCGCTAGAATACACTCTTTCCGCGGATTCCCATGCACATCCAAGAGCTCATCCTACGACTGCAGCGCTTCTGGGCCGATCGGGGCTGCCTCATCGGCCAGCCCTACGATCTGGAGAAGGGCGCCGGCACCATGAATCCGCTCACCTTCTTCGGCGCCCTGGGGCCCCGGCCCTGGAACGTCGCCTACGTGGAGCCTTCCCGGCGCCCGGCCGACGGGCGCTACGGCGAGAACCCGTTCCGCGTCTACAAGCACTTGCAGATGCAGGTGATCCTCAAGCCCTCCCCGGCCAAGGTGCAGGACCTCTACATCGAGAGCCTGGAGGCGATGGGCGTCGATCTGCGCAAGCACGACCTGCGTTTCGAGGAGGACAACTGGGAGGCCCCCACCCTGGGCGCCTGGGGCGTCGGCTGGCAGGTCATGCTGGACGGCATGGAGATCAGCCAGTTCACCTACTTCCAGCAGGTGGGCGGCATGGACTGCCGGCCGGTGTCGGCCGAGATCACCTACGGCATCGAGCGCATCTGCATGTTCCTCACCGGCATCGACAACATCTTCGACCTCACCTGGGGCGAAGTGAAGACCGACGACGGCGTCTTCCCCGTGAGCTACCGCACCGTGCGCCAGCGCGAGGAGTTCGAACTGAGCGCCTACAGCTTCGAGCACGCCGACCTGGACCTGCACTGGCGCATGTTCGAGGCCTTCGAAAAGGAGGGCTGGCGGCTGCTCAAGGACCACGGCCACTTCCTGTCGGGCTATGAGCAGGCGCTCAAGATGAGCCACACCTTCAACGTCCTGGACGCCCGGGGCGCGGTGTCCACCACCGAGCGGCCCGGCATCATCAAGCGGGTGCGCGATCTGACCTGCGCCTGCGCCCGGGCCCACGTGGACCGGGAGCAGGCCATGCTTGAAGCGGCCAAGGGAGAGGGGGTGCCGGCATGAGCGAAACCCGGTCCCTGCTGCTGGAAATCCATTGCGAAGAGATCCCCGCCCGTTTCCTGGCGCCGCTCGCCGTCGAATTCACCGAAGGCATCCTGGCCTTCATCCGCGAGCAGCTCCAGGTCGAGCTGAGCGCCGAGACCTTCTACTCGCCGCGCAAGCTGGCCTGGCGCGTCAAGGGCCTGCCCGCGGCCCAGGCCGACCAGCGGGAGACCCAGGTGGGCCCGCCCCGGCGCATGTGCGTCGACGCCGAGGGCCGGCCGGCCCAGACCGGGCTGAAATTCGCCGAGAAATGGGGCGTGGGCTTCGACCAGGTGCGCTTCGAACAGCCGGCGGGCAAGAAGGAGCCCTGCGCGGTGGTGACCCTGGTGCGGACCGGCCGGCCCACCCTGGACCTCCTGGCCGAGGCCCTGCCCCGGCTGATCACCTCGCTCCACGTGCCCAAGGCCATGCGCTGGGGCTCCAGCGAATTCCTGTTCGTGCGGCCGATCCGCAACCTGCTCTGCCTGTTCGGCGGGGACGTGGTGCCCTTTGCCCTGGACGGCGTCTCCGCCGGCAGCACCACCTGGGGCCACCGGCTGTACCACATGGACCATCCCCAACCCGTGGCGGTGCCGGGCCCCGAGGCCTACGAAAAGACCCTGGAAGGGGCCGGCGTGGTGGTCTCCTGCCCGGAACGCCGGCAGAGGCTGGAGCAGCAGCTCACCGCCCTGGCCGGCGCGGCCGGGGGCCGGGTGGTGGCCGACGAGCACCTGCTGGACACCCTGGCGGAGATCGTGGAATACCCCACCATCATCCTCGGGGCCTTTCCCGAAGCCTTCCTGACCCTGCCCAAGGAGGTGCTGGTCACCTCCCTGGCCGAGCACCAGAAGGCCTTCTGCGTGGAGGGCCCGGACGGCGCGCTGCTGCCGGCCTTCCTCACCGCCGCCAACCGCCCGGATGACCCGGAGGGCTTCCTCAAGAGCGGCAACGAGTGGGTGCTCCGGGCCCGGCTCTACGACGCCCGGTTCTTCTTCGACGAGGACCGCAAGCAGCCGCTGCTGGAGCGCCTGGAGAAGCTCAAGCAGCTCACCTTCCAGCGCGAGCTGGGCAGCTACTACGACAAGACCCAGCGCATCGCCGCGCTGTCCGGCGCCATGGCCTCCAGCCTGGGCCTGGACGGCACCGACGGCCGCCTGGTGGCCCAGGCCTGCAAGTGCGACCTGGTGACCCTCATGGTGGGCGAATTCCCCGAACTGCAGGGGATCATGGGCGGCGAGTACCTGAAGCGGGAGAACGCCCACGAGAAGGTGTGGACGGCCGTGAAGGAGCACTACCAGCCGCTTTCCGCCGACAGCCCGATCCCCGCCAGCAGCCTGGGCGGCATCCTGGCCATCGCCGACAAGCTGGACACCGTGGCCGGCTGTTTCGCCATCGGCCAGATCCCCACCGGCTCCAAGGACCCCCTGGCCCTGCGCCGGGCCGGCCAGGGCATCATCCGCATCCTGTTCGAGCGCGGCTGGAACCTGAACCCCATGGCCATCGCCGCCCTGGCCCTGGAAGGCATCGGCGCCAAGGCCACCCGCCCGGCCCAGGAGACCCTCGAAGCGCTGGAAGCCTTCTTCCGGGACCGGGCAGGCCACCAGCTGGAGCAGGCCGGCTACCCGGGCGCGGTGCGCCGCGCGGCCCTGGCCGCCGGCTGGACCGACCTGGTGGACCTGAAGGCCCGGTGCGAGGCCCTGGCCATCTTCGCCGACGACCCGAGGTTCCAGAGCCTGGCCCAAAGCGCCAAGCGCATCGGCAACATCCTCAAGGACGAGGCCGAACCGGGCGAACTGGACCCCGCCCGGCTCCGGGAGCCCGAGGAGCTGGCCCTGGCGGCCCACCTCGCCCGGCTGGAAGCCGTCGCGGAGCAGGACCAGCTGCTGCGCGGCCTGGCCGAACTGGCCGGCCCCCTGGAGGCGTTCTTCAGCGCGGTGATGGTGAAGTGCGAGGAGCCCGCGCTGCGCGCCGCCCGCCTCGCCCTGCTGCACCGGCTGCGGGGGGCCTTCCTGAGGGTGGCGGATTTCAGCCTCTGGCAGTGAAGTGACGCCAGGTTGACGGACCATTGGCACATCGTTACATGGGTCGCTCGGGTCTTCAGGCGCCGGGAACGTCGCTGCGCGCCGCGTCGCCGGTTGGCGTCTCCCCGCCCTGGTCCTGCACCGTGGCATACAGATGATAGGCACAGTCTGGCCCAACGAGACGTCGGGCGGCTTCCAAGGGCAACCGCACCTTTCCGCTCAGGACGATCCTGCGGTACAGGTACCGGAGGCGGATCTCTTCGGGCGAGTTTCCCATGGCTGCCATGGTGCCACCAACCAGCAACGGACGACATCGGTGGGGTCGCCGGCGCCACCCGCCCACCCGGCATGCGCGCTATCGGCTGAAGCGGTACAGGTAGCCGATGGTGAAAAGCGCGCATCCGGTATTGCTGCTGCCATTGCTGCTGTCGTTCTGCACGGTGCGCAGGCCGTACTCGCCGCGCACCTCCACGAACAGCGCGTGTTTTCTGGCGATCAGGTATTCCGCCCCGAGGCCCGCGGTGACGCCCCAGTTGAACTCGCGCAGGCTGCTCTTCACATTGGTCTCGGCGTCGAACGACTGGGCCGGCACCGGATAGCCATCGACGGAGAGCGGGGTTCCGTTGGCGTCCGTATAGATCCCGCTGGTGCCGCTGGTCTTGTCGCTGGCGTTGAGCAGGTAGCCGAAGTACGGGCCGCCCTCGACGAACACCTGCCAGTGTCCGGAATGCCCCCAGCCATACTTGGCCATGACGGGAAGTTCCAGATAATTGAGAACGCTTTTGTTCTTGAAATCGCCGTAGAGGTATTGGCCCGGCGGCACCGGCGGCAATTGACCGGGCGCCTGGGTGATCGGCTGGACGCCCTTTCTTTGCCCGCCCTGGCCGGTGTAATCCAGGTCGGCCTTCAGCGAAAAATGGGAGGTGAGGCCATATTCGGCCACCAGGCCGACATTGGGCGTGACGATGGATTCATAGCCGCGGCTGATGGGATTGCCGCCGCCGCTGAGGTTGGGAATGCCGATGCCTCCGTGCAGGCCGAGCCAGAAATCCTGGGCACCGGCCGCCGGAGCCACGCTCACGGCCAATGCCAAAATCGCTAGAGAAATGCGCTTTTCCATACGCTATCCTCCCGGGTCCACCCGATCCTTCGAAAACCCGGATTCGCGGTGAGGCAAGGCGTGGAAGGTCCCAGAATCGCCTGGGGAAGGCCCTTGAGGCTTTGAACCGCGGGTTCTTGGGTTCATGGGAATAGTTTGATGGATCGTACGATCTGATTGCAAGTTCAAAGAACTCGCCAGTCGCTGTCTAGATCCCAACCGCCCCCAGCAGCCGGCCGATCAGGGCGCTCACGCCCATGGCGAGCCCGCCTCCCAGCAGCACCCGCAACGCGGCCCGGGACTTCCGGGCTCTGGCCAGGTGGCCGCCGGCCAGGCCCAGCAGGCCCAGCCCGGCCAGGGCGGCGACGGCGCTGACCGGGATGCGCAGGTCCGCCGGGGTCAGCAGCATGGCGATGATCGGCAGCAGGGCCGCCAGGGTGAAGCTGCCGGCGGAAACCACGGCGGCCTGGAGCGGCTGGGCCCGGTTGGCTTCGTTCAGGCCGAGTTCGTCGCGCAGGTGGGCCTCCAGCACATCGTGCCCGCTGAGCTGGCGGGCGACTTCCTGGGCCAGGACCGGCTCCAGGCCGCGCTTTTCATAGATCAGCGCGAGTTCCCGCAGCTCATCCTTGGGGTTCGCGGCCAGTTCCCGCCTTTCCTGGGCGATGTTGGCCTCCTCCGTGTCCCGCTGCGAGCTGACCGACACGTACTCCCCGGCCGCCATGGACAAGGCGCCGGCCACCAGCCCGGCCACGCCGGCGATGAGGATGGTGTGCAGGGAGGCCGCGCTGGCGGCCACGCCGATCATCAGGCTGGAGGTGGACACCAGGCCGTCGTCGGCACCGAGCACCGCGGCGCGCAGCCACCCTTCCCGGCCGGTGGCGTGGGGCTCATGGTGGGAGCGGAGCGAAGCCGGCCTCGATTTTGTCATAGTTCAATCATTGACTTGTCTGGAATGCTTGTCAACGTGGGACGGAGCCAGCCTTTTTGTGGCGCTCCGCCCCCATGGGCTTAGCCTTACTTGAAACGATCCCAGGGTTCCCCATGGCGCAGCGTTCCAAGAGCCAACCCGACAACGTCCCCGGCTCCTTCTTTGTCGACAGCTCCTGCATCGACTGCGGCACCTGCTACGAGTACCTGCCCTGGGTGTTCAAGGAGGCGGCGGGCCACAGCCGGGTGTTCCGCCAGCCGGAGGGGCCGTCCGACCGTTTGCACGCGCTCAAGGCCCTGCTGGCCTGCCCCACCGGATCGATCGGCAGCGACAGCACCGAAGGGATCAAGGAGGCCCAGGGCGGCTTTCCGGATCCCATTGAGGAGGAGGTCGCCTTCTGCGGCTTCACCTCCGAAAAGAGCTTCGGGGCCTGGAGCTATTTCATCCAGCGGCCGGCCGGCAACGTCCTCATGGATTCGCCCCGGGCCGTGCCGGCCCTGCTGAATCGCCTGGAACAGCTGGGCGGCGTGGACCTGATGGTGCTTTCGCACAAGGATGACGTGGCCGACCACGCGCGCTTCCATGAGCGCTTCCACTGCCCGCGGGTGCTGCACGCCGCCGATCTGGGCGAATCCACCGCCGGGGTCGAGCGGCCCATGGCGGGGGACGCGCCGGTCCGGCTGGCCCCGGATCTCCTGTTCATCCCCACCCCCGGCCACACCGCCGGCAGCGCCTGCCTGCTCTACCGCGACAAGTTCCTGTTCAGCGGCGACCATCTCTGGTGGAACCCCCAGCGCGGCATGCTGTCCGCCTCCCGGAGCTACTGCTGGCACGACTGGGCCACCCAGCTGGCCAGCCTGGAGCGGCTGCTGGCCTACGATTTCACCTGGGTGCTGCCGGGCCATGGCGCCACGCACCGGGCCGGCAGCCCGGACGCCATGCGCTCGGACCTGGCGGAAGCCATCGCCTGGCTCAAGCGGACCTGACTATTCCGCCTGGCGGATGTCCACGATCTCGCCCCCGGTATCGGCCAGCAGGCGCTGGAATTCGGGGTCGGCGCGCAGGGCATCCTCGGGGCGGGGCTGGTTGTCCGCCGCGAAGGTGACCGCCACCCGCATGAGGCCCGGCAGCACCTGGCGCAAGGCCTCCAGCAGGTGGGGGTTGGCCTGCTCCCGCTCGAGATCCTGGACGGTGTTGCGGACGTTGGGGGGGAACAGCCAGTGCAGCGTCCCGCCCTGGAACTTGAGCTCGGTGGCCATGTGCGGCAGCGCGCCCAGGGTGCGGGGCAGCCCGCCGGGGGCCTGCCGCAAGGCCTCGGTGCAGCCCTTTTTCAGCTGCTCGGGATCGCCGGGGTTCTGGATCGGCCGGAGCACCGGCCTGGCGGGGGGTTCCACCGGGGCGGGAGGGGCGATGGGGGCGGGCTGGAAGGCCGGGGCGGGGCTGGAAGGGCGGGGCGCGGCGGCCGGGGCGGCCGGCCCGGCCTTCAGCAGCGCGTCCAGCGGGGCCAGGTGGGGCAGCTGGGCGGCGGTGATCAGGGCCAGCTCCACCACCACGTCGGGCAGGCTGGTGTCGCGCAGATCGCGTTCCCGGGCGAGCAGCAGCTGGAGCATCCGGGCCCAGCGCAGGATCTCATGGGGCGCCGCGCCCCGGCGCAGGTCCGCTTCCATGCGGCTGCGGAAGGCGAGCATCAGTTCGCGCCAGAAGCTGATCCAGTCGGCGCCGAGCCCGGCCAGGGTGGCGCAGTGGTCCAGGATGCCCACGGTGTCGCCCTGCAGCAGGGCCTCCAGGATGCCCTGCACGCTCACCGCCGGGACGATGCCCAGCTGCTCGCGCACCAGATCCTCGGCCACCCGGCCGGCGCCGGCCGAGATGACCCGGTCCAGGGTGGTGAGGGCGTCGCGCATGGAGCCCTGGCCGGCTTCGGCCAGCAGCCGCAGGGAACCCTCGTCCCAGCTGACCCCTTCCTGCTCGCAGACGTGCTTCAGCCGGGCCTCGATCACCGGCACCGGGATCAGCCGGAACGGGAAGATCTGCACCCGGCTCTTGATGGTGTCCGGCACGTCCTGCAGCTCGGTGGTGGCCAGCACGAACACCGCGTGGGCGGGCGGCTCCTCCAGGATCTTGAGCAGCGCGTCGAAGGCGCTGCGGCTCATCATGTGCACTTCATCGATGATGTAGACCCGGTAGCGGCAGAAGGCGGGCCGGGTCTGCACCTGCTCGCGCAGGGCGCGCGCGTCCTCCACCGAGGAGCGCGAGGCCGCGTCGATCTCCATGATGTCCAGGTTCTGGTCCGGCAGTTCCGCCGCCAGGCAGGCGTCGCAGACGCCGCAGGGCGTGGGGGTCGGGCCTTCCTTGCAGTTCAGGGCCCGGGCCAGGATGCGGGCGGTGGAGGTCTTGCCGGTGCCGCGCACGCCGGCGAACAGGAAGGCCTGGTGGTGGATGGCGCCGGTGGCCTTGGCGCGCAGCAGCGCGTTGGTCAGGGCCTTGACGCTGGCTTCCTGGCCCACCAGATCGGAGAGCAGCCGGGGACGGTACTTGAGGGCGAGGGTGGTCATAGAAGGGCCATTCTCCCACGAAGACGCGGGTTCCGGTGCTCTCACCTGCCGCCGGACCGGCTCGGCCGCCGTTCCGGCTTGGTTGTGAATCTCATCACCTTTGGAACCTATTCAAGCGGAAGGGTGTATTGTCCAGATCAGGTGCTGGATGGGCGGGCGGAATCGCCCCGGTTGGTGATGGGCGAACGTCGTTGACAGTTTCGGGGAAGAGGCCGGGCACCTTCCTTCTGCTGAAGCAAGGCATCGCCTCGATGTATTTCTTCCAGAATGCATGGCCGATGAACATGATGGGGTGGGTGGATGTTCGATAGGAGGTTGGCGAAGTCGAAGACCCTATCGGATGCAGCCATGACCGGCCAGGCCGCCCATCTGCCCGATGCGACCCCCGAGGGCCCCCAGGACACCCTGCTCCGGGCAGGTGCCCTTCAAATGGCCATTTTCAACAGCGCCAATTTCTCGAGCATCGCCACGGACGCCAAGGGGGTGATCCAGATCTTCAACGTCGGCGCCGAAAGGATGCTGGGCTATCTGGCCGCCGAGGTGATGAACAAGATCACCCCTGCCGAAATTTCCGATCCCCGGGAACTGATCGCCCGGGCGGCAGCGCTGAGCGTCGAACTCGGCACCAGGATCACCCCCGGCTTTGATGCGCTGGTGTTCAAGGCCTCGCGAGGCATCGAGGACATCTACGAACTGACCTACATTCGCAAGGACGGCAGCCGTTTCCCCGCTGTGGTTTCCGTGACGGCGCTGCGCGACGCGCAGGACATCATCATCGGCTACCTCTTGATCGGCACCGACAATACCGCGCGAAAGCAGGTGGAAGAGGAGCGGATGAAGCTCGATCAGCGCCTGCGCGACCAGCAGTTCTACACGCGCTCCCTCATCGAGTCCAACATCGACGCGATCATGACCACGGATCCCCAAGGCATCATCACCGACGTCAACAAGCAGATGGGCGCGCTCACCGGCTGCACCCGCGACGAACTGATCGGCGCGCCTTTCAAGAAATATTTCACGGACCAGGACTTGGCCGAGGCGGGCATCAAGCAGGTGCTGGCCGAAGGCACCGTCACCAATTACGAACTCACCGTCCGCAGCAGGGATGGCAAGGAGGTGGTGGTGTCGTACAACGCCACCACGTTCTATGACCGGGACCGGATTCTGCAGGGTGTGTTCGCGGCGGCGCGCGACGTCACGGAACGCAAGCGTTTGGATCAGGTTCTGCAAGAGAAGAACCTGGAGCTCGAGAAGGCGAACCAGGCCAAGGACAGTTTCCTCGCCAGCATGTCCCATGAGCTCCGCACCCCGCTCAACGCCATCATCGGGTTCACCGGCATCCTGCTCATGAAGCTGCCGGGACCGCTCACCGTGGATCAGGACACTCAGCTCAAGACCGTCCAGGGCAGCGCCCGGCATCTGCTCAGCCTTATCAATGACCTGCTGGATTTGGCGAAGATCGAATCGGGGAAGGTGACGCTGAGCCCGGAATCCATATCCTGCCGCGGCCTGCTCGAGGAAGTCGCTGCGGCCTTGCGCCCCGCTGCCGAAGCCAAAGGTTTGATCTTCGACGTCGTCCTTCCCCCTCAGGCGTTGCAGGCCCATACGGACCGGCGGGCGCTGAGCCAGATTCTCATCAACCTCGCCAACAACGCCATCAAGTTCACTGAAAATGGCAGCATACGACTGGAAGTGGAGGAGCAGGGCAACGACCGGCACAGCTTGGAGTTCCGGGTCGCCGACACTGGAATCGGCATCCGGGCCGAGGACCAGATCAAACTCTTCGAGGCTTTCAGCCAGTTGGGCAGCGCCAACGCCCGCCGCCATGAAGGAACCGGCCTGGGTCTGCACCTCAGCCAGAAATTGGCCTCCCTCATGGGCGGAAGCATCCACTTCACGAGTGAATTCGGCAAGGGAAGCAGCTTCTGTCTGACCCTTCCGGGACTGTGACGATGTGCTCGCGCATCCTTATCATCGAAGACAATCCCGCCAACCTCGAAATGATGGGCTACCTCCTGAAATACTTTGGTCATGAGGTTTTCGCCGCAACGGACGGAGAGGCGGGCCTGGAGCTGGCTCAAAGGATAGGCCCCGAAATCATCATCTGCGATATCCAGATGCCAACCATGGATGGATTCGAGGTCGCCCGCCGATTGAAAGCCGATGCTCGCCTTCGGCACATCCCCCTCCTGGCGATCACCGCTTTGGCCATGGTGGGCGATCGAGAGCGGGTGCTGGCCTGCGGGTTCGACGGCTATATTTCCAAGCCCGTCGAACCCCAGGCCTTCGCCGGGCAGCTGGCGGCCTTCCTGCCCTCCAGCCCTCCCGCTGCTCCCGATCTGCCTGGAAAGCACGGAGGTCATTGATGGCCAGGATCCTTGTTGTCGACGACCGCCCGCTGAACCGCGACCTTCTGAAGACCATCCTTGGCTATGCCAACCATGAGGTGGTAGAGGCAGAGGATGGGGCTGATGCCCTGGATCTGGTCCGGACCCGGCCGTTCGACCTGATCATCTCCGATATCGTCATGCCGACCATGGATGGGGTCGCCTTCGTCCAGGCGATCCGGGCCGATCCGCGGTTCGATCACATCAATGTGATTTTCTATACCGCCACCTACCGCCTGCACGATGCGCGCAAGATGGCGGAATCCTGTGGCGTCCTCAGGGTCCTCCCGAAACCTTGCGAGCCCGAAGTCATCATCGCAACCGTCAATGAGTGTCTTGGTGTTACCGCCGTATGCCAATCGCCTTTGCCCATCGAGGATTTCCCTGCGGTCCCCGCCGACCACAACCTGGTTTCTTACCTCAAGGACCTTCATCAACTGAATGCCCGAATCACCACCATCGTGGCCCAGGGCAACGAACTCGTGGGCCAAGGCGGCCTGATCGAGAGGGCGGCCGGGGCCATCACCGGCACCCTTGGCAACCTGGAAAGGATGACCCTGCGTCTATCGGCCATCCTCGAAGCCAGCATGGACCTGGACCTGGAACGCGACCCGCAGGCTCTCATGGCGCTGTTCTGCCGGCAAATCCGCGGCGTGGTCACCTCCCGTTTCGCCGTGCTTGGCATCGGCGAGAACCCGGAGGCCCCCCTGACCGGTCTGGAGGTCTACGGTCTGCCCAGGGAGCAGTGGCAGCCCTTCCCGGACCATCCCGGATTCTTCCGGCGCCTCATGCGCGAGGGCAAGGCGCAACGCGCCAGCGGGCCCGGTTGGGCGCCATCCCAGTGGGACCTGCCTGCCGGGCACCCTGCTTGCGGTTCCCTCCTGGCCATCCCGGTATCCTCGCCCCGGTGCACCTACGGCTGGGCCTACCTGGCCGATCGGATCGGTGCTGACAGCTTCAGCGAGGAGGACGAGAAACTGGCATCCACCCTCGCCTCCCATTTCGCCGTCGCCTACGAGAACCTCCGGTTGATGGAGGACCTGCAAGGTCAGATCCGGGAACGCATCCACGCCGAGGAGGCCGGCCTTCGGCTCAACGAGATCGTGGAATCGTCCCCAGCCGCCATCATCAGCGTTGGGCTCGACCGCCGGATCACCAACTGGAGCAAGGGAGCCGAACATCTTTTCGGATTTTCGCAAGCCGAGGTGTTGGGTGAGCCCTTGGCCATGCTGACCCCACCCGAGTTCGAGGAGCAGCACGCTGCCGCCATTGCCGCCCTGGAGCGGGGCACTCGCCTTCCCGCCTACGAGACGGTCCGCCTCCGGAAGAACGGCACGCCTGTGCCGGTTTCAATCCAAATGACCACCGTTCAGGACACGGCCCACAGGATCGTCGGCTTTTCCGTCATCATGCACGACATCGGTGAGCGGCGGACGCTGGAAGGCGCCCTGCAGAAGACGGCCACCCAGCTGCAGACCATCTTCAACAATGTGGACGTCGTCATCTGGTCCTATGATCCAAAGGGCAACCAGATGCTTGAATTCTCCCCAGCCTGCGAAGCCATCTACGGGCTTCCCCCCCAGGCCTTTTTCGAACGCCCCCAGCTCATGTTCGAGGCCGTCCATCCTGACGACCAGGCGCTCGTGGCCTTGCATCGGGACGACCTCTACAAAGGCTTCCCGACCCTGATCGAACACCGCATCCTGCGACCCGACGGCAGCCTGCGCTGGGTCCTCGCCAAGGCCAACCCCCAAATGGACAGTTCCGGGCAGGTGATCCGGATCGATGGTGCCGTGTCGGACATCACCGAGTCCCGGCGAACCAAGGAGCGGATGGTCCAGCATGAGCGCCTGGCGGCCCTCGGCACCCTGGTCGGCACGGTGGCGCACGATATCCGGAATCCCCTGATGGTCATGACGTCTTCGGCAGAACTATTGGCGACCGAAATCCCGGACAATGACCGCTGCCGCCGCCACCTGGACCTGCTTGGCCGGGCCAGCGCCCGCATCATGACCTTGGTCAACGACCTGCTGGAATTTGGCAGGCCCAAGCCCCTGAAACTGGCGCCGACGCCTGAACACGTCCTCCTGCGGGAAGCGATCGAGGCCTGCGAAACGGCCGCCGCCAGAATGAACGTCCGGGTGGATCTTCAGACAGGCGGCCATCCCGGCGATCTCGTCCTGGATCCGGATCGAATGCACCAGGTCCTGTGCAATATCCTGGAGAATGCCATCCAGCATTCACCCCCGGCGGGCGTCGTGAGGATAGCCACGTCGTTGCAGGCCAGCTCCTGGACCTGCACGGTGGCGGATGAGGGGCCCGGCATTGCCGGCGGGGACCTCCCCAATATCTTCGACCCCTTCTTCACCAAACGGCCCGGCGGAACGGGGCTGGGCCTCTCCATTGCCCATTCCATCGTGCAACAGCACGGAGGCGAATTGGTGGCGGAGAACCGCTCGTCCGGCGGGGCTGTTTTCACGATTCAGCTGCCGCTGATCAAAGCCGCGGCCGACCTTCGCGCATGAGCGAAAGTTCTTCACCGGTCGCAATGCGGCGACTGATTCCGTTCCTTCGCTTCATCCCAGGCTTTCAAAAAGGCTGCGCTGCGCCGGGAAGGATGGCCGCTGGACCGGCGGCGCCAAGGTGGCCTTCGGCTCCCGTCGCCGTCGGGCCTGGGGAAAGGTGCCCTGGAGCACCGCGGCCACCCGTTCCTGGTAGTCCGAGTCCAGGATGAAAAGCCAATCATTGCGGGCCAGCACCCCGTAGAAGGGGTCGTCCTTGAGCAGGCGCAGCGATCCCACCCAGGCGCCGGAGGCCCCACTTTCCTTGGCCCGGCGGGCGAAGGCCTCGAGGTCGCGAACCGGCATCAAGGGGCATGCGGCCAGGTTCACCTCGATCCCGCCCCCGGCCAGGCGCTCCATCGCCGCCCACCGGGAGGGAATGGGCGGGGCATGGGGTTCCACCACCTGCCGGACCGTGTCATCGTCCGTGGGGATGGAAAAGCCCACCGTCAATCGGCTGCCGAAGGCCTTCAACAGTTCCAGGTCCTGGAGCACCAGGGGCGAGCGGGTGTGCAGCAGGACCCGCGTGGTGGGGCACTGCAGCAGCACCTCCAGGCAGCCCCGGGTGAGCCGGAATTCCCGCTCCAGGGGCTGGTAGGGGTCGGTGGCCGAGGCCAGGAACACGGACTGCCGGTGCAGGCGGTGGCGCTGGGCCCAGAGCAGCTCCGGGGCATTGAGCTTGGGCGCAGCCCACCGGCCCCACTGCGCCGGATCGTGCAGTTCGCCGGGGGCCCCGCCCGCGACCGGCTGCGGATAGTCGCGCACGTAGCAGTAGCGGCAGCCGTGGCCGCAGCCGCGGTACGGGCTGAGGGCGAAGCCGAAGCCGTAGCGCGCATCCCGTTGGGGCCGCAGGATGCTGCGGGCCTCCTCCGGCTCCACCTGGAGGTCGCCAAATAACAACCTGGAATGCTCAAGCTGAAGGAGAGGGAACGCCATGTCTGTATGATTCGTCTTTTTTTCGTAAAGTCAACCCTCGGGTTCTTCGTTTTCAGCTTTTTGGTGTATCACCACCTGTCAGCGCAGGCTCAATCTCGATTTTGCGGAATTTCCGTGTCTTCACCGTGAAACCCTTTCCCGTGGCTGGCGTAGAGAATGGTCTTGTCGCGAAACCAGGGGCTTGCCAGGATTCTCTTCTGGCGCAGACCGTCCAGGTTGGCCATGGCCTCGTCCATGAGCAGGATCCTCCGGCGGGTGGCCATGATGGCGGTCAAGACGATCAGCTGCCTCTGGCCCCCGCTCATGTTGCCGCCGCCGGAGGGAACGATGGAGTCGTAACCCATGGGCAGGGTCCGCACCCAATCGTCCAGTCCGGACTCCCGGGCGGCCGCCAGGACGCGCTTCCAATCTACCTGCCCGGAAAGGATCCGCAGGTTTTCTTTGATGCTGCCGCCATAGAGGTCAACGAATTGAGGCATGTAGAACACCTGGTTGCGGACGGCGGCGGATTTCCGGCCGTTCAGGCTGACCTGGCCGCGCTCCGGCTCCAGCAGGCCGGCGGCGAGCCGCAGGAGGGTGGTCTTGCCGCCGCCCGAAGGTGCGTGCAACCACCGTTTCTCGCCCGGCTCCAGGCGGAGAGAGAAGCCTTTGAGCACCCATGGGTGGTCCGGTCCGTATCGGAACCAGACGTCCTCCAGTGCCAGCGCTCCATCGCCACCGTCGGGACCTTCGGGCGCCGGCACCTGGGGGCCAGGCATGGCCATGAAGGCGATCCCTTTGGCTAGGCTCGGTCGGATCTGGAGCAGGCTGAGGTAGGCATGGACCAGGCCCTGCACGGCTTCCAGGAACCCCCCGCTCAGCTGGGCGAAGGCCAGCAACTGGCCGACGCTCAGGGTCCCATCCAGGACTCTGAACCCGCCCCAGACCAGCACCGCCAGGCTGATCCCCTGGTGCAAAAGCCCCAGGATCACGCCTTGCCACAGTCCGATGCGCTCGATCGTGAGGCCCAGGGCCAACTGCCGGTCCAGCCACGCCAGCCAACGGTCCAGCCCCTGCCGCTCGGCGCCGGCTCCCTTGAGTGTGGCCACGCCTTGGATGGTCTCAACCAGCAGGTCCCGCTGGCGTGCCGCCACTTCGATCTCCTGGTGCTGAACCCGGACCAGGAGCCGCCCGATCAGGAGGGTGAGTGCGGCCTCCAACAGAGTCGCAAGCACCACCAAACCAGCCCCGGCCGGGAAGAGCAGGGCCAGGCAGACCGGGTAGGTGATGACGAACAGCCCGTCCATCACGGCCCCAAGGGTGCTGCTGGTCATGAGGACCCGAGCGCTCTCAAGGCCATAGAAGGCCTGGAGCAGATCCGCGCGACTGGCCTGGGACAGCACCAGGTAGGGAAGGTGCAGGATGTGTTCCACCAGGGTCCGCTGGGCCGAGGCCTCAAGGGCCGTCTCAAGATGCAAGGCCGCCCGCTGGCGGAGCCATCCGGTCCAGGCCTGGAACAGGGTGGCCGCAGCGATCCCGGCGGCGGTGAGGGCCAGGAGGGAATGGGCGGCGTCGGGCAGAGCCCGATCAACGGCCAGGAGGGTGCCGGCCGGCACGGCCAGGGCAAGGATCTGGCTGAGCAAGCTGGCCCGCAACAAAAACATGAATGATCTACGGTGTGCCAGGAGTTGCAGCCCGATCCGGCCCCAGAAGGTCTTGGCGTCGGGGAGCAGGGGGGTGAGGTCCAGGGCTGAGCCGCCCACCACCGTCCCGCTTGAGCGCAGGGGACCTTCGGAGCCTTCCAGGTCAAGCCAGGCCTTCCCGGCTGCTCAGGACGAACCACCCACCGCTCCGGGCCTGGACCAGGGTCGGACAGTCCAAGCGCGGCAGGTCAACCGCCCCGGCCTCGACTACGCGGGCCGGAATCCCCGCCCAGCGCAAGGCCTCGGTCAGGTCTTGCGCTCCGGCGGTGGGACTGATGCGGTCGCCCAGGATCTGGCCGGCCGAACCGACGCCGCGCAGGGTCAGGAGGCGCAAGAGCGCATCGCGGGAATCAAGCGGGGTCGGCTCAGGCACCCGCGCCCTCGAAGGATCGCAGCAGATCACGGAACAACCCCGGCGCCTGGGCCAGGATATCGTATGGTCCTTCCTGCACCATCCGCCCGCGGTCCAGCACCAGGATCCGGTCGGCGTCGCGGACCGTAGCCAGCCGGTGGGCGATGGTGATACGGGTGCAGGGCAACTCCGCCAGATTGTCGTGCACCCGCGCTTCCGTGGCCGGATCCAGGGCGCTGGTCGCCTCGTCCAGGAGCAGGATGGCGGGATGGTGGACCAGGGCTCTGGCCAGGCTCAGCCGTTGCCGCTGCCCGCCGGAAAGGTGCCGCCCGTCAGGCCCGATCCGGGTTTCCCAGCCCTGGGGAAGGGCTTCGATCACCTCCGTCAGGCAGGCCCGGCGCGCCGCCTCGGTCAGGGCGCCCATGGGCAGGCAAGGATCATGCAGGTTTACGTTGGCCCGGATGGTATCGTCGAACAGGAACGTCTCCTGCAGGACCACCCCGATCCGTCTGCGCAGGTGGGGGAGGTCCAGCTGTTCCAGGTCGAAGCCGTCGAAGTGAACGTGCCCTTCGGTGGGGACGTGCAGGCCCGCCAGGAGCCGGGCCAGGGTGGATTTGCCGGCCCCGGAAGGGCCGACCAGGGCGATCCTGGTGCCGGGCGCGATGGCCAGATCGATCCGGTCCAGGGTCTTTTCGACTTGGGACCCATAACTGAAGCTCACGCCTTCCAGGGTGACGGAGCCCTCGAACCGCTCCAGGCGCAAGCTACCCGAACGTTCCGGGACCGTATCGAGGACATCGTCCAGACGGCGCAGATTGCTCCGCAGATACTGGATCTGCGTGATGGCGGCCAGCAGGGACTCCAACGGCCACAGGAACATTTCCTGCAGGGCCAGGAACGCCACGAGCTCCCCCATAGTCATGCGTTCGGCCAGCACCGCGCGCCCACAGACCCAGAACACCAGCGCGGTGGTCAGCCCCTGCAGCACGACCATGACCTGGCCACCGGTGTTTTCCCATTCCTGCCGGCGCAGGCTCAAGTTGCATCTGCGGAGCATGCGGTTGGTCCAACGTCCGGCCATGCGTCGCTCGGATCCAGTGGCCTTGGTGGTCTCCAGGGAGCTCAGGGCTTCCACCCGGGCGGCGGCTTCCTGGCTGGAGGTGGTGAGTTCCGAAGTCATGGCCTGCTCAAGGCGGGCTGCCAGCCATCCCTGGTAGGCGAGCCTGACCAGGGCCAGGGCGAGGATGATTAGGCCCATCTGCAGGTTATAGAAGAGCATCATGCCCAGGAAGGCGAACAGGAGGCCCATGTCCAGGACCAGGCCGACCGATTGGCTACTGAATGCCTGGCGAACCTCGATGACGCTTTCCAGCCGCTCCATGAGATCCCCTGGATGCCGCTGCAGAAAGAAGGCGACGGGCAGGGACAGCATGTGCTTGAGGAAGCCGCTCAGAAGGATCCGATCCAGGACCCGCTGGAGATTCATGACGATCCAGCTGCGCACCAGGATGAGCACGGCCTGGACCGCCAGGGCACAGCCGAAACCCACCGCCAGGCCCCACAGCCAGGTTTCCCGCACTGGGGTGATGACGTGGTCCACCAGAAACTTGCCGATCAGGGGGAAGGTCAGGCCCACCAGCTCCAAGTAGAGGCTCGCGCCCAGGATGAGGAGCAGGCTGGGCAGGCTGGCCCGGAACAGGTCGTGGTAGCGCGCCAGGCGGAACCACCGCTGGCGCCGGTGCCGGAAACCATCCCCGGGGACCATGACGATGGCCACCCCGGTGTAATGTCTGCACAGGTCTTCCAGGGCGATCCGGTGACGGCCCAGGATGGGATCCACCAGGATCGCCCGGCGCCGGCTGATCCGCTCCAGTACCAAGAAATGATCGAAATCCCAATGCAGGATGGCGGGGAGTTGGAGTTCACCCAGGTGCTTGACTTCTACCTTGACCGTGGCCGCTTCCATGCCATAGGTTGCTGCGACGTTCTGGATCGCCAAGGCGCTCACCCCGTCCCGATCCACGCAGCAGGCCTGGCGCGTTTCCGCCAGAGGAGCGTGGTGGCCGTGGTAGCCCAGGATCATGGCCAGTGAGGCCGCCCCGCATTCCGTCATCTCCATTTGGGGAATGCAGGCCACCCTGCGCAGTCTGCTGAAACGCCGCCACCGGCCCGCCATCAGTGCAGCCACCGCTTCAGAGGGTCCAGGAACAGCGTGATGGGCGGGACCCGGCGCAAGGTGAACCGGCAATCGAGCACCATGCCCGAACGGAGCGCCAGGGAGCGCATCGCCGGGCCCTTCTCAAGGGCGATCTCCACCCGGACGGCCGGCGCGGCCAGATCCGCGTGCTCGCCGAGCACGTCCCGTATCTCGGACGGCGTCGCCAGATCCTCGGCGATGCGCCGTATGTGGCCCCGGAGGGTGCCGTATTCAGCATTACAATTGAACATAGAGACCCTGGAGGTGCTGCTTGCCGACAGCAGCGCCGAGGTGCACGGTGGTACCGGCCTTCGCTGTGTCCGTTACGGATTGAAGGGCACGCCCTTGGGGCAGTCCTCGGACCTATGCTGCGGCAGTGCCTCCTGCCCAAAGCCACAGCCCCCCCGGTGCAAAAACCTGGTCCGATTACTGACAAATTTTTCTTCGGGGCGCCGCCGGCCATGTCCCAGTTCTGCTTACCCCCCGCCAAGTAGTCCTGAGTGAAACAGGTGAAGTTGCCAGGGAAAAAGAAATCATGACGGCCAGCTGGTGTGCTTGGCTCCAGCCGGAGACCCGCGCCCAGGCGCGGGTCTGCCTGGATCGCATCGTGGCCAGGACTCCCCCGACCGGGCCGTTCCCGGGCGGGGGTTGTCTGGCGGGCGGCGCCGCGGGTCTGGCGCTTTTCCACGCCTACCTTCATCGTTTTGATCCGGGCCGCGACTTCCGGGAGCGGGCCATGGCTTTCCTGGACATGGGCCTGACGAGTTTGGCTGAGGAGCCCATGGCGCCGGGGCTATTGGGCGGGGTCGCGGGTATTGCCTGGGCCCACAGCCAGGTCCTGGACGCCTTGGACGAACCGGAAACCGAGGATTGTTACGAAGTCATCGACCGTGCCCTGGTGGACTACCTTACCCGCGGACCTTCTGGTATCGGTTTTGACCTGGTGGATGGCTTGGTCGGTATTGGCATTTACGGAATCCAGCGCGCCCGCCAAGGCCGCCGGGAGATCCTCGCCGCCGCCGTGGCGGCCTTGGCCCGGCAATCCATAGCCGTACCTTCCGGCAGGACTTGGTTCACTGCGCCTGAGGCTATGCCATCGCACCATCGCCTGGAGGTGCCCAGGGGATACTTCAACCTGGGACTGGCTCACGGCACTCCGGCGGTGCCGGCCCTCCTTGGCCAGGCCTTGGCCCTGGGCGTCGGCGGGGAGCCGGAGCGAAGGTTATACCGGGAGGCGGTGGCTTGGCTTCTGGCCCAGCGCAACCCGGAGGGCGATGCCGCGGTATTCGGTTCCTGGGTGGCCAAGGACGAGACCGATGACCAAAGGCAGGTGCGCCGCCAGGAGCGCCTCCGGGTCGCCTGGTGCTACGGGGATCTGAGTGTTGGGGTGGCCTTGCTGGGTGGGGCGCGCGCCATGAATGACCATGAAACCGAGGCTGCTGCGCTGGAGCTTTGCCGCAAGGCGGCCCGATGTCCGGTCGCTGAAGCGGGCATGGCAGATGCTTGCCTATGCCATGGCGCCGCCGGCGATGCCCACCTGTTCCACCGCCTTTATCATTGCACGTGCGAGCCGGTCTTTGCCGCGGCGGCGGAAGCCTATCTACTCCAGACCATGGCCTGCCAGGATTCTGCCCAGGAGGGGGCCGGGTTTCGCTTCTGGCTCCCCAGACATGAGGATGATCCGGATCCTTGGCGGCCGGATGCCGGCCTGCTCAATGGCACTACCGGTGTCGGCTTGGCCCTGCTGGGCTTCCTGGACCAACGCGAGCCGCTCTGGGACGGATGTCTGCTGACCGATCTCCCGGGCTGGAGGTAAACCATGGTCGAACCGGCAGCCCAGGTTCCATTCGTCGCCTTTCGGACCGCCCTCGAACCCCTGTCCACCTGGACCGGATGGGGCCACCTGCCGGAGGGCTTGACCTGGGACGAGCAACTGGAGGAACTCCGGGGCCGGTTGCGCCTGCTGCTGGACCGGCCGGGCATCCGCGAAGCCTTGGCCCTGGCCAGCCCAGACCTGGATGCGGCCGTGCCCATCTGGCTACGGGAGCCAGCCTCCGCCAAGGGCCGGCGGGTGGAACACGCCCTGGTGCGCTATTTCTCCAGGCTGTGCGGGCGGCCGACGCCCTTTGGGCTATTCGCCGGGCATTCCGTCGGCGCCATCGGAGCGAGCACCCGCCTTGCTCTGGATGGCCGGGAATTCTACCGTCGACACTCCCGCCTGGACGCTGAATACCTATATGCCCTGGTTCGGGACCTGGCCCGGGATTCCGCCATCCAGGCCGGCCTCGCCTTCGTTCCCAACCCCAGCATTTATGTCATCGGCGGCAAGCTGAGATTCCTCGCCACTCACCAGGAGAAAACGGGCCGGCAGTATCATCTGATGGCAGCGGCCGCGACGGATTACTTGATGGACACTCTCGAAGAGGCGCGACCCTGCCGCACCCTGGCAGCCTTGGCGGAACCGCTCGTGGATTCGGGCGCAACCTCGGAGGAAGCGCAGTCCTACCTTCGTGAGTTGGTGGAACGCCAACTTCTGGTCGCGAATCTCGAGCCTCCGATCACGGGTCAGGAGCCCATCCACGGACTCATCCGGCGGCTCCAGGATCTCCCTGGCGCTGAAACCGCAGCCCAGGTACTGGACCAAGTTCGGACCGCCCTGGAATGCCATGACCGTATGCCTTTGGGTTCGGCACCGCCCTATGGTGCCCTAGCGGAACAACTGCAAGGCCTGGGTACCCCGATAGAACGGGCCCGGCTGTTCCAGGTGGACCTGTTTAAGCCGGCCCCTGGCGCCTGCATGGGCGAGGACGTCCTCGGCCCGGTCCGGGAAGGGGTCGACCTGCTGCGGCGTCTGTTCGGACAAGAATCTCCCATGGATCTCGCTCCCTTTCGCGAGGCCTTCCTGGAACGGTTTGATCAGCAGGAGGTTCCCCTGCTTCGATTGCTGGATCCCGACCTGGGGCTCCCCTTCGGACCCTCCGGCACTTCCCAGGTGGATGCGGGTCCGCTCTTGGCGGGGTTGCGGTTTCCGGAGTCCAGCCCGGATGGTGCGTCCTCCCTCCGCCCCTTCCACAGGTTTCTGCTGAACCGGATACAGGAAGGTGCCGGCCCAGTACTGAAACTGCATCGGGCTGAGTTGGAGCCATACTTCCTGCCCGACCCGCTGCCTCTGCCGGAAGCGTATTCCATTCCTGTGCGGGTGGAGATGGACCAGGGTCGGGTGCGCAGAGTGTTTTGCGGCGCCGTCTGGGGTCCCACCGGCGCTTGTATGCTGGCCCGGTTCTGCCATGGAGATGCGGAACTGACGCGCCTGGTGCGCGACTACCTGGCCGCGGAGGAGGCCTTCCGGGGCGATGCCGTCTTCGCCGAAATCGTCCACTTACCGGAGGACCGCAGCGGCAATGTGATCCTTCGGCCATTGTTGCGCGGCCATGAAATTCCCCTCCTGGCGCGTTCCGGCGCGACCGCAGAGCGGCAGATCCCGCTGGCGGATTTGCGGGTTGCGGTGCGCGACGAGCGGTTCGTCCTCACCAGCGCCTGCCTGGGTCGGGAAGTGGTGCCCAGGTTGACCAACGCGCACCACTTCCAGCACCGGACCCTGCCACTCTATCGATTTCTCTGCGGTCTGCAATACCAGGGAGTCTGCAGCCCCTGCTGGGACTGGGGTGGACTGGCCGAGCTGCCTTTTTTGCCCCGGATCGAAGTGGGCCAGGTGGTGCTTACCCCTGCCTCCTGGCGCGTCCAGCAACGGGAGGTCGCAGCCCTCGCGGCATCGGTCGGCCCAGAACGGGGGACAGCCCTCTACAGCTGGATGGCTGCGCGCCGGCTCCCGCGCCTGGTCCTGCTGGCTAATGGGGAGCACAAACTGCCCGTGGATCTTGGCAACGCCATGAGCGTGGAGATGTTGCTTGATGCGGTGCGCCGGGCCAGGGAATTCACCCTGGAAGAGTTCATCGGGGATCCGGAGGCGCAGGCGGTGACTGGTCCGGAAGGCCCCTACGCTCATGAACTGGTGGTGCCCTTCCTTGGCGCCCTTCGGCCGGGGGCCCCCCCGACACCGATACCGCAGGACGCCCAGCCCGGCGCGCTTCGGCGCACCTTCCCGCCCGGTAGTGAATGGCTCTACGTCAAACTCTACATGGGGGTGCCCGGTGCGGACGAACTGCTGCTGGCGGTCGTGGAGCCTTGGGTGCGGGAAGCGCTTGGGGAAGGTTGGGCGGACCAATGGCATTTCCTGCGCTACGGAGATCCGGGTTGGCACCTGAGGGTCCGGCTGCACGGCGAACCCGGCGCCTTGGCCGCTCTGGCCTTGCCGGCGCTACGGCGCCGTGTCGAGCCGTACCTGCACGAACACCGGCTCTGGAAGGTCCAAGTGGACACCTACGAACGCGAACTGGAGCGCTATGGCCCGGAAACGGCCATGAACGTCAGCGAGGCACTCTTCCACCAGGACAGCGAAGCGGCGCTGGCTCTGGTCCGGCTTGACCCAGGCCAGGCGGGTGCGGGTTTCCGGTGGCAGGCGGCACTGCTAAGCTTTGATCGTTTCCTGGGGGATTTCGGACTCGAGTTGGAGGAGCGCCGCGTGTTTGCCGAGCGGATGCGCATGGCCCATCTGCGGGAACTCAATCTCACCGATGGTTGGGAGGCGCAGTTAGGCGAGCGCTACCGCCAGGAACGGCGAGGGGTGGAAACGCTCCTCGGTCCCCAAGGCCCCAATGGGCAAACCCTGGCCGGGGCGGGCGAAGTGTTGGCGGCCCGCTCCCGCGGCCTGGCACCAGTCCTGGCCCGGCTGAGGACGGCTACCGGCCCGGATCTGCCACCGGAGGTACTGCACCGCAGGTTGTGGAGCTACCTGCATATGTCCGCCAACCGGATCCTGAAGTCGGACCACCGCTTGCACGAGGTTCTCTTCTATGACTTCCTGTTCCGCCATTACCGCTCCAGTTCGGCCAAGTCAGCACGGCCGCCGGGGCCCATTCGACCTGGATCCAGGTAGAGACCCGCAGGCTCTTAGACCTCGTGCAAGCCGGGCTCGATCCGACCCATTGACTCGGGCAGCACCGGTCAGCCAAGGGTTGGCCGAGCCTTGATCGCTGGTCCGGCATGAGCCGGTAGAGCGGCTTGCCGCGCAAGGCGGTCACCGGCATGGGGCCGAAATACCGGCTGTCCAAACTGTTGTCCCAGTTATCGCCAAGGCAGAACAACTGGCCTTCCTGGAGAAGGACCGGCCCGGCCCGGTCCAGGTGGTAAGGATCGTCCAGGCGCCCAACGGACGGTGTCCTGGGCAGGTGCGCTCCCACTTGCGGCTCACCGTTCACCAGCAACTGGCGATCACGCACTTCCACGACGTCCCCAGGGATTCCCACGCAGCGCAGGATCCAGATGACCTGGGTGTCCTTCGGGGAGCCGATGAGCACCAGGTCTCGGCGCGCGGGCAGATGATCATGGAACGCCCTCATGTCCCCCACAAAAAGTTCCCCAGGCAGCAGTGTCGGCACCATGGAAGCGGCGGACATGGTCAGCAAGTCATAGCGCGATGGGAGCAGGCGCAGCAGAGTGAGTTCAGTCACACCGTTGGCCAGAAGCACCAGGCCCAGGAGGGCGGGCCACCGCCCAAGCCAGGGATAGGTAGGCCGCATGGGCCGCTGCCGACCCAGGGCAGCCGCGCTGACTGTGGCAACCAGGAGCCAGGCCACAGCCACCCCGGCAGTGGCGAGCGTGGCGGGGAAAGAACCCATGGCCCAGAACACCCAGACGGCCATGATGCCCAGCCAGCCCAGATGCAAGACCAGAGCCGTCACCCATCGCCCGAGATAAAGCTGTCCCAGGCCCGGTACCACTAGGGAGAGCAAGGCGGCAACCCAGGGGTTGGCCTGGGCTGGGGGGGCTGTTTCGGTGTGGTGCATGGGGAAATACTCCTTCATGACACATCAAATTGAGGCCACATCGGAGCCAGGGGCTCGGTTTCGGGGCCAAGGGTGACTCATAAATTAGAAATGATTTTAAGGACCGAAAAGTTTCATCAACTTGCCAAGTCTGGTTCTTCCCGGCCGCCTGCTCATGGCCAATCCGTTCAACGGTGGACACTGGATTCCCGATCTCTACCTGCAATCCGTCGATCTCGAACATCCGTCCTTCCTTCGTCGATTCGAGTTCGAAGATGAAATCGCCCGGAACCCCGCCAGGACTGCAACCCCTGCTCCGTAGCCATTCCGGGGTCCGTCCTTGGTGTTCCTATCCTGCTACCCCAGGACCTCGCACAGCATCCGGACGAAACGTCTTGGACCAGTCCAGGGTCTCAAGCCGCAGGCCCCGGTCGTCAATGGCCGCGTTCTGGCCGGCTGGGAGGAAAATGTTCATCGGTCTTGGAATCCAGCGGAATTCCATGAACATATTCATTCACCGAATTTTTCGATTCCGCTTCATTTCCGAGCTAGATGCCCTTGGAAATGGACGTTTCTACCAGTACGGCAATATTCGAATTTGGAAAATGCGCAGGAACGGTAAGCCCACGAATTCAGCATTGAAGGCGTGGAGGGGGGTGACTTCACATAACGTGGCCGCAGCCGCGGTACGGGCTGAGGGCGAAGCCGAAGCCGTAGCGCGCATCCCGTTGGGGCCGCAGGATGCTGCGGGCCTCTTCCGGCTCCACCTGGAGGTCGTGGAAAAAGCCTTTCGGCATGTCGGGCGGGAACAGCGAGCTGGCCATACCTGAATCATTCGCCTTTTTTTCGTCACGTCAAGGGGAATCGTGGCCGCGCCGGGCTGGGCTATGATGCTAACAACCATCATTGCCCGGGACGCGCCCATCCGCTGTCCATCGGCATGTTCCAGCAGGAAGGATCAGCCTATGCATCATCTCAAGGGCAAGGCGGTCGTCGCCCAGGGCGGCGGCCCCACGGCCGTGATCAACCAGAGTCTGGTCGGACTGGTCATGGAGGCGCGCAAATGGCCCTTCATAACCCATGTCTACGGCGCCCGGTTCGGTGTCAGGGGCATCCTCAAGGAGGATTTCCTCGACCTGACCCTGGCCACCACCCACAACCTGGAGATGGTCGCCGCCACGCCCTCGTCGGCGCTGGGCTCCACCCGGGACAAGCCGGACGAGGAATACTGCGCGCGCATGGTCGCGGTGTTCCAGAAGCACGGCGTGCGCTACTTCTTCTACATCGGCGGCAACGACTCGGCCGAGACCTGCCGGATCGTCGCCAGCTACGCCCAGCAGGTGGGCTACGACCTGCGGGTGATCCACATCCCCAAGACCATCGACAACGATCTGCGGGTCACCGACCACTGCCCCGGCTACGGCTCCGCCGCGCGCTTCGTCACCTCGGCCTTCGCCTGCCTGGACATGGACAACTTCGCCATCCCCGGGGTCTTCATCGGGGTGGTCATGGGCCGCAACGCGGGCTGGCTGACGGCGTCGTCGGTGATGGCGCGGCGCGATCCCAAGGACGGTCCGCACCTGATCTACGTGCCGGAGCGGGTGTTCGACACCGACCGGTTCCTGGACGACGTGGAGCGGGTGTATTCCCAGAACGGGCGCTGCGTCATCGCCCTCTCCGAGGGCATCGTCTCCGCGGACGGCATGCCTGTGCTCATGTCGCTCCAGGGCGAGCACGAGCTGGACCCGTTCGGCAACATGCAGCTTTCCGGCCGCGGCACCCTGGGCGACGCGCTTTCCGACCAGATCAAGCAGCGCCTGAAGATCAAGCGGGTGCGCTGCGACACCTTCGGCTACCTGCAGCGTTCCTTCCTGGGGGTCACTTCGGAGGTGGACATCAGCGAGGCCCGGGACGTGGGCGAAACGGCGGTGCATTTCGCCTCCAGCCGCGGCCAGGACGGTTCGGTGGCGATCCGCCGCACCGGCGACTATTCCGTGGATTATTTCCTCACCCCCCTGGACACCGTGGCCCGGGACACCAAGTCCCTGCCCCCCGAGTACCTGAAGGGCGAGCACGATATCGCCGAATGTTTCCGGGACTATGCCCGTCCGCTGATCGGGACGATCCCGCATTTCGACCGGATCATCGCCCCGCCGGTGGAGATCGAGCGCTGACCGGATGTATGCTTAGCTGAAACCTGACATCAAGGGAGTCGCCATGCAGCTGACCCGTCCCGCCCTGGCCTTGTTCGCCACATGGTTCCTGGGTGCCCAGGAAGCCCTGCCCCTGAAACTGCCCGCCGCCGTCAGCGGCGGCGCCAGCCTCGCCGAGACGCTGGCCGGCCGCAAGACCGTGCGCAGCCTGGGCGGCCCCGGCCTGACCCTGGCCGAAGCCGGCCAACTGCTCTACGCGGCCCAGGGCGAGAACCGCCCCGGCAAGCGCACGGTGCCTTCCGCCCATGCGAAGTATCCGCTGGAGCTCTACCTGCTCACCAGCGGCAGCGATACCCTGCCGGGAGGCTTCTACCACTACCTGCCCGTCGGCCACCAGCTGAAGAAACTGGGCGAAGGGAGCCCCCAAGGCACGCTGGGCAAGCTGAAGAGCATGCAGCCCTGGATCGCCTCCGCCCCGGCCGTGTTCGTGGTGGCCGGCGTGCCCACCCGGATCGACCCCACCGGCAAGAACCCGTCCCTCACCTACTACGAAGGCGGCGCGGCGGCCCAGTGCCTGCTGCTCCAGGCCGTCGCCCTGGGCCTGGACGCCGGCACCGCCGCGGGCCTGGACATGGACGCGGTAAGCCAGGCGCTGAAGCTTCCGGCGGGCACCCAGATCCAGACGGTACTGCCCGTGGGCCGGGAAAAGAATCCCAATTCCTGAATGGATGTAGAAGGGAGTACCCGCATGCGCCTGATCCCCGCGATCGCCCTGGCCCTGACCCTGCTTCCGGCCGGAGCGGCCGAAACCCGCAGCGTCTGGCGTGTCTCAACCTATACCTGGATCAAGCGGGTGCGCGCCGAGCCGGGCGCGCCGGCCAACGGTCAGCCGGTGCGGGTACAGCCCACCGCCCTGGTGCGCATCCTGGGCGCCGTGGAGCTCGGCCTCGACGGGGAGCCCCTGTTCACCAAGGAAGAGCTGGTCAGGCTGGCCAAACCCCTGGCGGAAGCGCTCGCCCTGGCCACCCCCGGGGAGGACCTGGAGGTGCTGAGCACCTGGAAGCACGGGACCCAGGTATTCTCCTCCGCCACGGGCGTGACCGCGCGGGTGTTCGCCCGGGACGGCAAGCTCAACCTGATCGTCCATGACGCCCGGCTGGATTTCATCGCCGAAAACGTGGCCACGGACAATCTGCCCGTCTTCCAGTTCGGCTCGCGCGCCGCGGCCGGCGGTGTGGTCCTGAGCGGACCCGGGGTGGCATTGCCCCGGCCCGACTGGGCCCAGCTGACCCTGGAGGCGCCGCCGGCCGTCATCGCGCCGCCCACGCTCCCGGCAGCCAGCGTGCCGCCGCCCCCGCCTCCGGTCGCCAGCGCTCCGCCTCAGCCGCCGCCGCCGCCCCCGGGCCTGTTGGATCGCCTGCGCCTGCTCAAGCAGTCCCGGGAGGAGGACCTCATCACCGAAGCGGAGTACGTCCAGCGCAAGCAGGAAATCCTCCAGCAGTTCTGAAAAGCGCCAGCCGCCTGGCCATGGCCGGGCGGCTGGCGGGATCCTAGGCCCAGGCCAGCTCTGCGGCAAAGTGGCGCAGGTACTTGCTCTGCTTGACGATGCGCACCCCGCGCACCTGCTCGGCCTTGGCCTTGACCTCGCAGATCACCTCGGCGGCGAAGTCGAAGTGGCTCTGGGTGTAGACCCGGCGCGGGAAGGCCAGGCGGACCAGCTCCATGTTGCTGTAGGTTTCGGTGCCGTCATCTTCGCGGCGGCCGAACATCACCGAGCCGATCTCCACGCCGCGGATGCCACCTTCCAGGTAGAGGGCGTTGGCCAGGGACCAGGCCGGATAATCCTGGGGCTTCAGGTGCGGCAGGAAGGTCTTGGCGTCGATGTAGACGGCGTGGCCGCCGGTGGGCTGGACGATGCCCACGCCCCCTGCCAGCAGCTTCTCGCCCATGTACTCGGCGGTGCGCAGGCGGTAGCGCAGGTAGTCCTCGTGCAGCACCTCCTCGAGGCCCACGGCCATGGCCTCCAGGTCGCGCCCGGCGAGCCCGCCGTAGGTGCTGAAGCCCTCGGTGAGGATCAGCATGTTGCGGCAACCCTCGACCCAGCGCTCATCCTTGAGCGCGATGAAGCCGCCGATGTTGACCATGCCGTCCTTCTTGGCGCTCATGAGGCAGCCGTCGGCCAGGCGGAACATCTCCTGGGCGATGCTCTCCGGGGTGCGGTCCTGCATGCCGGGTTCGCGCAGCTTGATGAACATGGCGTTCTCGGCGAACCGGCAGACATCGAGGATCAGCGGCTTGCCGTACTTCTTCAGCAGCTGGGCATAGGCGCGGATGTTGGCCATGGACACCGGCTGGCCGCCGCCGGAATTGTTGGTGACGGTGATCATGCCGAACGGCACGCGGTCGGCCTCGCGCTTGAGCAGGTCCTCCACCTTGGTCAGGTCGATGTTGCCCTTGAAGGGATGGAGGGTGGCCGGCTGGGTGCCTTCGGGGATCACCAGGTCCAGCGCCTCGACCCCGCCGAATTCCAGGTTGGCCCGGGTGGTGTCGAAGTGGGTGTTGTTGGGGACGATGTCGCCGCGCTTGGCGGCCACGCCGAAAAAGATCCGCTCGCTGGCGCGCCCCTGGTGGGTCGGGATGATGTGCTCGTAGCCGGTCAGCTTCTGCAGCACCGACTGCAGGCGGAAGAAGCTCTTGGCGCCGGCATAACTTTCGTCGCCCTCCATGATGGCGCCCCACTGCCGGGCGCTCATGGCGCCGGTGCCGGAATCAGTGAGGAAATCGAGGATCACGTCCTCGGCGCGCAGCTTGAAGACGTTCAGCTTGGCTGCTTCCAGCAGCTTCACGCGGTCTTCGCGGGTGGTCATGCGGATGGGTTCGACGCTCTTGATGCGGAACGGTTCGATCATGGTCTTGGGCATGGGTGGGCCTCTGGCAGGAATGGGGTTGGGGGAAGGGAACGGCTGGAACGGTACTATCCGGCCAGACCATCGCCGCACGAGGACCTGGCCTCATGCTCCGCTCTCCGCTTCTTGTTCCTGCAGGCTGGGATCATCCTGGTTCCGTTGTATCAGGCCTCGGCCAGAACCTGAAGCCCGGAAAGCGCCTTTTCCATGGAAAGGAACAGGGGCACGCCGCACTTCATGAAGGTCTGCCGGTAGGCTTCATAGAGTTGCCCGCCTTCCACCACCACCCCCAGGCGCTTGCCCGATTCCCGGGCCAGGGCCAGCAGGCCATGGGCGAAGGCTTCCATCTTGGCCGGGTCCTGGGTTTCCAGCCGCTTGGTGAGGGGCACCAGGCCCACCACCACGGTATCGGCCACGGTGCGCAGGGCCAGCCGGCAGCAGTCCAGGTAGGCCGCCTCGTCGGCCATGGGGGTCACGTCCAGGGGCAGCCGGGGCGCCACCAGGTCCTGCAGCTTGTGGGCCTCCAGCAGGGCCTTGACCTCGGCCACCTCAAGCGGCTCCAGGATGTGCCCGGAGATCGCGCCCACCAGGAGGTCCGCGCTCACCACCGACTCGTAGCCGGCGTTGGTGACCACCGCCACCTGGGACGGCTTGCCTGCGGGGAAGGCCGAAAGCCAGGCCAGGGCCGCGTCATAGCGCCCCATGCTTTCGCAGACGATCACCCCGGCCCGCTTGAGCAGGGCCTTCTGCAGCTCCCAGTCGCCGGCGAGCGCCCCGGTGTGGCTGCTGGCGGCCTTCTGCCCCTCGGCGCTGCGCCCGCCCTTGTACATCACCACCCACTTGCCGGCGGCGATCGCCTTCCGGGCCGCCAGGGCCGTGGCCAGGAGGTCGCCGGGCATGAAGCCTTCCACGTAGGTGGCGATGACCCGGGTCTGCTCGTCCTGGGTCAGGGCGGCCACGAAATCGGAAAGGCGCACATCGATCTGGTTGCCGATGGACACGGCGTAGCGCATGGGCAGGTGGGAGGCGCAGGACAGCCGGGTGACCAGGAACGCGCCGCTCTGGCTCACCAGGCTCAGCGGGCCGCCCTTGGCCCGCACCGGCAGCTTCTCCTGGGGGATGAACAGGGTGTTCACCGCGCCGTCGCTGCTGAGGAAGCCCAGGCCGTTGGGGCCCACCAGGGCCGGGGTCCAGCGCCCCTGGGCCCGCAGCCGCTGGAGCAGACCGACCACGGCCTTGCCCCGGCCTTCGGTGTCGGCCCCGTCGCCCACCCCGCCGGGCACCAGGTAGATCAGCTGGGCGCCGCCGCCCTGGGCGCAGAGCTGTTCGATGGCCTCCACCGTCTGGGCCGCGGGCAGGCACAGGATCAGCATGTCCACCGGGTTGGCCAGCAGGTCGCCCATCCCCTGCATGCAGGGCAGCCCGTCGATCTCGGCGACGTTGGGCTTGATCGGCCGGATCATGGAACGATCCAGGGAGGAGGTGAGCAGGTTGTCGAGGATCATCCGGCCGGGTGTGCCGGGCCGGGCGGAGATGCCGGCCAGGGCGATGCTGCGGGGCCGGACCAGCAGGTTGAGCAGGTCGGCGGGGGCGATGGCCGGGCCGATGGGGACCCGGGGCGTGGGCGCGAGGCTGCCGACCCCGTCCAGGGCCACGGGACAGCCGTCCATGCCCACCACCACCGGGTTCATCTCGAACAGCTCGGCGCCGGTCGCGTCCAGCAGGTCCACCAGCTTCCAGAGCCCGCGCAGGTAGGCCAACATCTGGACCTGGTCGGTGAGCGGCTTGCCCTGGCGCATGTCGCCCAGCCAGATCTTGCCCAGGTAGTGGGCCTTGAAATCGGCCAGGGCCTGCTCGGGCGTGACCAGGCTGATGGGCCACAGCAGGGGCTTGATCTGCTCGCCCCAGGCGTTGGTGTGCAGCCCGCCGATGCCCAGCACCAGGGTCCAGCCGGCGTCCACGGTCTTGCGCAGGGCCACCAGGGCCTCGGTGGGCAGGCCGGGAGCCTGGCGGAAGTCCAGCAGGTCCATGACCAGCGTGCCAACCCAGGCGCCGTGGGCCGAGCCGGTCCGCTCCATCTCCTGGGCCAGCGCCCAGATCCGCTGCGGATCGAAGGTCTCGAATTGCACCAGGCCCAGGTCCGACTTGTGCCAGACGTCCTGGGCCACGCCCTTCACCACCACCTTGTCGCCAGCCTTGAACGGCAGGGACGCCAGATCGCCCTCGGAGCGGATCAGGCCCATGCGGCGCTCGCCCAGGCCCGCCTGTTTCAGCAATTCATATGCGTCCACTTCATTGATGAAAGTGCTGCTCATGGGTTCTCCGCGCAAAAGACGACTGAAGGCCAGTATCCGAGGCCGTCGCTGTGCGGGGGATCACGATCCGGTCAGCCGAAACTCACCCAGCCCGCCCGCCCCGGGATCTCCCGGCGCGTGATGACCTTGGATGGCGGGTTGCCGGCCTTGAATTCGGGCACCCAGTCGGCGTGGGTGCGGATGCGCACGTCCCGGTCCTTGAGGCCCTGCAGGAAGGCCTCGAAGGTTTCCGCCAGGGCGCCGCCCTCCACCTCGGTGTGCAGCGCGTAGACGTTCAGCGCGTCCTCCCGGATCAACCCCCACACCTGCTGGTTCACCTGGTCCGGGGTGAGGCCCTCCAGGCCCAGCAGCTCGTCCAGGGTCGGCAGGGTGGTGGGCACCTGCAGGGTGGCCATGGGCTTGCCCTTGACCACCGGGTAGAACGGCTCGAAGCCCCGGCAGTCCCCGGCATAGTCCAGTTCATAGGCCTCCTGCAGTTCCAGGGTGGTGTCGTTGCAGCGCCAGGCCGGGCTCACCGCGCCCTTGGCCGGCTCGCCGAACACTTCGGCGAACGCCAGGTGGGCCTGCAGGTACCAGTCGGCGAGCCATTCCCGGGACTTGCGGTCGAGCAGGTCGTGGTACTGCACGTGGTCCCAGCCGTGGATGGCCACCTCGTGGCCCGCCTCCCGGGCCGAGCGCATCTGCTCCGCCGCCTGCTTCCAGATGATCGGCGCCGGGAGCAGCACGCCGTACATCATGGTCTTGAAGCCGTAGAGCCGGGTGGCGCCGGTGCGGCGCATCTTGTCCAGGAAGCCCTTGCGGAAGATGCGCCGGATGGCCTTGCCGCTGTTGTCCGGGCCGAAGCAGAAATAGAAGCTGGCCTGCATCTGCTGCCGGTCCAGCATCCGCAGCAGGGCCGGGATGCCGGCCAGGGAGCCCGACAAGGTATCCACATCGACGCGCAGGGAGATGGTCTTCATCCTCCTAGTGTGACACTAGGCGGCCGAACCTTCCTTGAGGATCTCCTCCAGCCGCTTGAACAGGTGCGCCCGGGGCCCCAGGGGCACCCGCTTCAGCAGCATGCCGGCCTGTTCGGGGGTGCGCCCGCCCTTGGTCTGGTTGCATTCCAGGCAGCAGGCCACCAGGTTCTGCCAGGTGGTACGCCCCCCCTGGCAGACCGGGATGATGTGGTCGATGGTGTCCGCCCGGTTGTGGCAACCCTCGTATTGGCAGATGTAGTGATCCCGCTTCATGACCCGGCGATCCAGCCGGCCCATGAGCAGCTTGCTCTCGGGGCAGGCCTTGGCGTACGGGAATATGATAAGTGAAATGACGCCATGGAGATCCAGGTGCCGGTCCAGGTTGGCGGGGTTGAGCACCATGGCCCTTCCGGTGGCCACCGCCCGGATCGCTTTCCGGCGCGCAACCTCCATCATTGGCACATAGTTCCGATCCACGGCAATGACCGAGGCGACAGTGGGCCTTTCCATGGTTCCAGACATAGGGACCTTGCTGGTGATACCGATCCAGCTCCATTTTGCAAGGAAAGATCCCGGAAGGACAGGGTTTTTAGGTGGCTTTCCAGAATACGGCGCTGTTCAGGCCCGCTCATGGGGAAGCAGCCAACGGGCCAGGCGCTGGTCGCCGTCGCCTTCCAGGGTGAGCTCGGCCACCCAGTCGGTGGGCCAGGGGCCGGAACCGCCGGCCCATTCCACCACCAGGTAGTCCTCGGGCTGCACGGTCTCCTCCAGCCCCAGCGACCAGGCCCCGGAGGCGCCCAGCCGGTACAGATCCAGGTGGTACAACCAGCCCGTGCGGCAGCGGTAGCGGTGCAGTACGGCGTAGGTGGGCGAGGCCACCTGGTCGGGATCGCCGCCCAGCCCGGCCAGGAAGCCGCGGGTGAAGGTGGTCTTGCCGGCGCCCAGTTCGCCCCGGAGCAGCCAGGTGCCGCCGGGCGGGGTCAGGGCGGCCAGCTCGGCGCCCAGGGCTTCAGTGGCGGCTTCAAAGTCCAGGATGCGCTCAGCCATGGATTTCCCTCAACAAGGCGGCGAGGCTGGGCCCCAGTTCGCGGATCATCAGCGGGCCCGGGCCGAGCCGGTCGGCGGCCGCCCCGTGCAGCCAGACGGCGTCGGCCACGGCCTGCTTCAGCGCCAGGAGGTCCGTGCTCCGCCGGTGCCATTGGGCCACCTGCGCGACCACCATGCCGGCCAGGAAATCCCCGCTGCCGCCGGCGGAAAGGCCGCGGTGCCCGGTGGGATTGACCCAGCGTTCCGCGCCGGCGCCGGCGACGATGCTTTGGGCCCCCTTGAGCACCAGGATGCCGGGGCCGCCGGCCGCCGCCGCGGCCCGGTCCAGCCGCTCGGTGGTGCCGCGCGGCACCGGCCCCGGGAACAGCCGGGCGAATTCGCCCGGGTGCGGCGTGAGGACCGTGCCCGGGCGCGCCATCCAGCGCTCCCCGCAGCCCGCGCCCAGGGCCGAGGCGTCCAGCACCAGCGGCCCCTGCCACTGGGGCACCTCGGAAATGCCGCCCGGCCCAGCCAGGAGCACCTCGATGCCCTCCGGCACCCGGCCGTCCCAGGCCTGGACCATGGCCTCGGGCACCTGGGCCGCCACCTCGGCGCGCACCTCGGCGTCGGGCAGGATGGTGACCAGCCCGGCGCCCATGCGCAGGGCGCCCTGGGCCGCCATGACCGCGGCGCCGCTCATGCCCTTGGAGCCGGCGCGGATGCCCACGTGGCCGAAGTCGTTCTTGTGGGTGTCCCACCGGGCCGGACCCGGCTCGGGCCGCTCCAGCAGCCGGATTCCGGCCCCGGGGCCCTTCGGCAGCGGGATCGGGATCACGCTGATCGCGCCGCAGCGCTCCCGGGCCGGGCGCAGGCCGTGGCAGAGCTTCAGGTGGCCGAAGCAGGCGGTGCGGTCGGCCGGCACCGAGGCCGGCGCCTCGGGGCTGCTGGGGTCCAGCCCCGAAGGCAGGTCCAGGGCCAGGATCCGGAACGGCGCAGACGGCCCGGCCGCTTCGCTCAACGCCTGGACCCAGGCCGCCGCGGCGCCCTCCAGGGGCAGCCGGGTGCCCAGGCCGAACAGCCCATCCACCACCCAGCCGTGGAAGCCGGCCACGGCCTCGCGCGGGTCGCCGGCATACCGGTAGGTGCCGCCAAGCCCTTCCCAAAGGCGCGCCTGGATGGCCGCGTCACCGCGCCAGCTGGGCCCGGGCCCCAGCGCCCAGACCTGCACCGGGCGGCCCTGGAGCCGCGCCAGCCGGGCCAGGGCGAGCGCGTCGCCGCCGTTGTTGCCGGGCCCGGCCAGGACCTGCAGCGGCACGCCGGCCGGCAGCAGGGCCAGGGCGCCCATGGCCGCGTGCTCCTGCAGCACCAGCGAGGCGATGCCCCAGGTGGCGATGGCCTCCTGTTCCAGACTCCTCATCTCGGTTGCCGTCAAGAGCGGGATCATGCGCGCTTCCTTCCCTGGTGATTGTCGCCGAGAACCGGCGATCCGGCCCCGGGCCATTGCGTCTTTCGTCACGCCCGGTTCCAGACCCCTATGGTATATTCAAGTATTCGTTGGAGTTGAAATGGCCACTTCTCCCATTCGCGTCATTATCGCAAAACCTGGACTGGACGGCCATGACCGCGGCGCCAAAGTGGTGGCCAGGGCGCTCCGGGATGCCGGCATGGAAGTCATCTACACCGGCCTGAGGCAGACCGCGGCGCAGATCGTGGCGGCCGTGGTGCAGGAGGACGCGCAGGTGCTCGGCCTCTCCATCCTCAGCGGCGCGCACAACCAGATCTTCCCGGAGGTGATGCGCCTGCTCAAGGAGCAGGGGGTCAACGACGTGCTGGTATTTGCCGGCGGCATCATCCCCGACGAGGACATCCCCGCCCTCAAGGCGATCGGCATCAAGGCCGTGTTCCAGCCGGGCACCAACACCGATGACGTGGTGGCCTTCATCAAGCAGGATCTGGCCCTGGTCTAGCTACCTCAGCCAGCGGGTGCCCGCGGGCGCAGCGAAGGTGAAGGTGGCCGGCGGGAACGAGGCCGGCACGCGCGGGTCCTGCAGTTCGATCTCCTGGCTTGCGCCGGTGGCGTCGGTCCACTGGATGCGCCGCAGCAGCCCGCCGCGCCCCTCCAGCACCACCCGGGGCAGGCCGGGGCGCCGGGGCTCCAGCGCTACCGACTGGGCGGGTCCGGCCTTGGCTTCGTAGAATCCGGCCAGGGCGTCGGGATTGAGCAGGATGTTCAGCAGCGGGGTATCCGCCGCCGCGCTGAGCAGCGTCGTGCGCCGCGCCGTGCGCGCCTCGGGGTCGTACTGGGTGAGGTTGCGGCCATCGCCGACCAGCAGCAGCCCCTGGCGGTATTCCACCCGCAGGCGCCCGCCCTTGGCCAGTTTCAGCTGTCCTTGGCGGCGCAGCTTGCCGAACACCGCGCTGTCGGATTGCTGCACGAAGCTGCTCTCCAGGCGCCCCGTGGCCCGGAAGCCGCTCCACCAGGCCGGCAGTTCGCCGTTTTCCGCGCCTCCAAGCAGTCCGAGACCAACGCAGGCGCAAAGCAGCTTCCGGAACAATTCAGGACCTCTTGAATTCGATGGAAAGGGCCCCGCTGCCGTCGGGCGCGAGCCCGGGGAGGGCGGTGCCGGATTGCGCGACCAGGACGCCGTTCCGGCGCACCTGCACCTGGACTTCCAGTTCGCCGGCGTCGGTGCCCGCGGGCAGGGCCACGTGCAGCACCGGCACAGGCCGGGCGCCTCCGGCGGTTCCGGGATGGCCGGACAGGGGGCGCAGCTGGGACGGCAGCCTGGGGGCCGGGGCCGCTGGCGGCTTCAGGGTCACCCGGGGTACGCCGCCGGTGCCGGCGGTGCTGCCCGGATGGGTCGCGGTGGTCTTGGACGGTTGCGGCGGCAGCAGCTTCACCACCAGCGGCGCCATGACCTTGACCTGGCCATCGTTGGCGGCGCCTTCGGAGTGGGCGGCGGGGGCGGGTGGCTCGGGCTCCTCCGACAGGCTTTCGAACAGTTCCATGCTGGAGGCAAGGTCCAGGAAGCTGAGGGCCTCGGGCAGGACGTTGCCAGTCTCGCTGGTGGGGGTTTCCGGCGTCAGGTCCAGGAAGCTGAGGGCCTCCGGCAGGGGCGAACCGGGGTGGGTATCCCCTTTCGAACGGGCATCGGTGCCGGGATGGGTGTCCACGCCCGGAGCGGCGGTTCCGGGCGTAAAGGCATCGGTGATCGTGGACCAGGCCGGAGCCGGCGCCAGCGCGGGCGGCGGGGCCGTGGGCGGCGCCGGCGCCGGCTGCGGCGGCCCATCGCCCAGGTGCAGCTGCTTGATCTGGGCGAGCGCCAGCCGGGAGATGCCGCGCAGGGTTTCAAACACCCCCTCGCCGGTCCGGGCGGTGGCCGGGAAACTGGCCACCTGCCGGGGGTTGAGTTCCCGCTCCAGCAGATCGACCGGCACGATCTGCTTCAGATCGCGCTTGTTCCACTGGAAGACCATGGGTATCTCGGAGAGGGTCAAGCCCAGCTCCCGAAGGTTTTCCTTGAGGTTCTGGATGCTTTCCCGATTGGCGTCGAGCATCGCGGTCTGGCTGTCGGCCACGAACACGATGCCATCCACGCCCTTCAGCACCAATTTGCGGGTGGAATTGTAAAAGACCTGACCCGGCACGGTATAAAGCTGCAGCTTAGCCTTGAACCCGCCGATGACGCCCACTTCCATGGGCAATAGATCGAAAAACAGCGTGCGGTCGGTTTCCGTGTTCAAGGACACCATCTCGCCCCGGGCTTTTTGTGAAGTCCTTTCGTAGATGGCGCTGAGGTTGGTCGTTTTTCCGCACAGCCCTGGCCCGTAGTAAACGATTTTGGCCGTCATCTGGCGGGTGGCGTGGTTGAAAAAAACCATCTTCGGAGTCCCGAGGTCAGACCTGAGTGTAACGGAATCCTACACCCAGCTCCAACCATAAATGCTTTACGACTCAACCCATACCCGAACGAGCCGTGCTCAACAGCTGCGCATGACCCCCACCAGGACACCCTGGATGCTGATCCGTTCCGGTGCGAAGCACTTGGGGGAAAGGTCCGGATTGTGCGGAATGAGCCAGACGCCCTGCCCGTCCTTGCGGAATTCCTTGAGGGTGGCCTCCTCGCCGTCGATGAGGGCCACGACCCGGTCGCCGTTGCGGTAGTCGCCCCGCCGCTGCAGCACGATCAGATCACCGTCCAGGATGGAGTCCTCCACCATGGAGTCGCCCCGCACCCTCAGCACGAAGAGTTCCTGGCGCTCCCGGTGGATGCAGGTGGGAACTTCCAGCGGGATGGCCCGGGATTCGGGCAGCAGCGGCGTGCCGGCGGCGACGTCGCCGCAGAACGGGACCGACCTGGCCCGCTTGGGATCGGCATCCATCCAGCCGGTGGCCGCCCCCGGGGCGGCCTCATCGTCCTTTGAAAGGATGATGTTGTTGCCCTTGCCATGGCTGCGGTCCAGGAAACCCTTATCAATCAGGTGCTGGACGTGCTTGTGGATCGTGCTCACGGCACTGGAGCCGACGCCATCGGCGATTTCCTTCAGCGTCGGACTCCGCCCTTCGCTTTCGAGAAACTTCCGGATGTGCTGAAGCACAGCCAGCTGTCGTTTGGTCAGGTCCATTGGTTTCATAATGCATAAGATAGGCGAAAGGCAAAGGGCCGTCAATCCCTTTTTTTTCGCCTTGTGGAAAATCGCGCGGCGGTCTTTGGCTTTTTTTTACCACGACCCTTTAGCTGACCGATCTGGTAATCTATTTCCATCGTGCGAACTTGCGATTCAACAGCAAGGTTCGCAATATGATGGTCATGCCGCAAGCGCGCATCCAATGGAGATAAAGCCAATGCTCACCCAGACCGGCACTTCAAAAATCGCGGAAAACCGTTCATGTGTGAATGATTTTTCCATTGAGGTCGCCACGGTCAACGGCTCAGGTTCCCAGACCGCCAACATCGTGCTGATGCGCACCATTTTCCAGATGGGCGTGCCGGTCACCGGCAAGAACCTGTTCCCTTCGAATATTGCCGGTTTGCCCACCTGGTTCCAGATCCGGGCCAGCCACCAGGGCTACCAGGCGCGCAAGCAGGACATCGACTTCATGATCTGCATGAACCCGGAAACGGCCAAGGATGACGTGGCCAAGGTCGGCGCCGGCGCAGTGCTGGTCTATGACGAGCCGCTCAAGCTCGACGCGCTGCGCAGCGACCTCACCTTCTGCCCGGTGCCGTTCCAGAAGCTGGTCTCGGCGGCCTGCCCCGAGCCCAAGCTGCAGAAGCTGGTCAAGAACATGGTCTACGTGGGCGTCGCAGCGCAGATCCTGGGCCTGGACATGGAGGAGGTGAAGCTGGCGATCGGCAAGCAGCTGGAAGGCAAGCAGAAGGCCATCGAGCTCAACCAGACCGCGGTGCAGGTGGGCTACGACTGGGCCGCCGCCGAGGCGCCGCGCCAGGACCGCCTGCGGGTGGTGCGTGACCACAAGACCGATGGCCAGATCATCATCGACGGCAACACCGCCTGCGCCCTGGGCGCCATGTTCGCGGGGGTCACGGTGGTGGCCTGGTATCCCATCACCCCCAGTTCCTCCGCGGTGGAAGCGCTGATCGATTACGCCAAGGTCTACCGCAAGGATCCCGCCACCGGCAAGCTCAACGTCGCCATCATCCAGATGGAGGACGAGATCGCCTCGGCGGGCGTGGTGGTGGGCGCGGGCTGGGCCGGCGCGCGGGCCATGACCGCCACTTCCGGCCCGGGCATCTCCCTCATGAGCGAATTCATCGGCCTGGGCTACTTCGCCGAGTGCCCCGGGGTGTTCCTGGACGTGGTGCGCATGGGCCCCTCCACCGGCCTGCCCACCCGCACCAGCCAGGGCGACACGGCCCTGTGCGCCAAGGCCAGCCACGGCGACACCCTGCACATCTGCCTCTACCCCGGGAACATGGAGGAGTGCTTCCAGTTCACCTACCAGGCCTTCGACCTCGCCGAGCGTTTCCAGACGCCGGTGTTCGTGGTGTCCGACCTGGACCTGGGCATGCAGAACTGGGCCTCGAAGCCGTTCGCCTATCCGGAAGGCAAGCTGGACCGGGGCAAGGTGCTCGACCAGGAGGCCCTTGCCAGGATCCAGGACTGGGGCCGCTACAAGGACCTGGACGGCGACGGCATCCCGTACCGGACCCTGCCCGGCACCCCCGGCGGCAAGGGCGCCTATTTCACCCGCGGCACCGGGCACAACGTCTACGGCCTGTATTCCGAGAAGCCCGAGGATTTCCAGTATCTGGTGGACCGGCTCAAACGAAAGTTCTTCACCGCGAAGGCGTTCGTGCCCAAACCGATCCGTTCGGGCCCGGGCTGCGCGCGTGGCATCCTGGCCTACGGTTCCAGCGATCCCGCCGTGGTGGAGGCCCGGAACATCCTGCTCGGGCAACATGGCAAGGAGACCGACTACCTGAGGGTGCGCGCCCTGCCCTTCACCGATGAGGTGATCGAGTTCATCCGGACCCACGAGGTGGTCTACCTGGTGGAACAGAACCGCGACGCCCAGATGGCCGGCCTGATCAAGGACTTCCATCCGGAACTCGGCACCCGCCTGCACTCCGTGCTGCACTACGACAGCACTGCCATTCCGGCCCAGACCATCGTCGACCAGATCAACGCCTGCGAACAGTGAGCCCAGCCATGTCCACCACGACCCCCACCGCCCCCGTCCCCACCAACAAGCTCGGCCTCACCAAGCAGGATTACGTGGGCGCCAAGTCCACCCTCTGCCCCGGCTGCGGCCACGACGCCATCACCTCGCAGATCATCCAGGCGGCCTTCGAGATGAACCTGGAACCGCACCGGGTGGCGAAGCTATCGGGCATCGGCTGCTCCAGCAAGACGCCGACCTACTTCATGAGCCAGGCCTGGGGCTTCAACTCCGTGCACGGCCGGGCGGCCGCCGTGTGCACCGGCGTGACCCTGGCCAACCGCGGCCTGATCAACATCCTCGCCAGCGGCGACGGGGATTCCATGTCGATCGGCATGGGCCAGCTGGTGCACATGATCCGGCGCAACGTGCCGGTGGTCTACATCATCGAGGACAACGGCGTCTACGGCCTCACCAAGGGCCAGTTCAGCGCCACCGCCGACGTGGGTTCCACCCTCAAGCACGGCGACGTCAACGAGCTGACGCCGCTGGATCCCTGCACCCTGGCCATGGAGCTGGGCTGCGGCTTCGTGGCCCGCTCATTCAGCGGCAACCCCAAGCAGCTGGGCGTGATCCTCAAGGCCGCCCTGGCCTACCGCGGCACCGCCTTGATCGACGTGATCAGCCCCTGCGTGACCTTCAACAACCACGAAACCTCCACCCGCTCCTACAAGAACGCCAAGGACCACGAGATGCCCCTGCAGGACCTGGGCTTCGTGCCCTACTACGACCTGGAGGAGGTGGACATCCCCGCCGGAGAGGCCCGTGAAGTGAGCCTGCCCGACGGTTCCAGGCTCACCCTGCGCGCCCTGCACGAGGATTTCGACCCCACCGACCGGTTCGCCGCGCACAAGGCCATCTTCGAGGCCCATCAGCGGGGCGAGTTCCTCACCGGCATCCTGCACATCAAGACCGAGCAGAAGATCTTGCAGGACTACATGCACATGGTGGACACGCCCCTGGCCAGCCTGCCCCAGGCCACCGTCAAGCCAGGCCCCGACGTGCTGGCCGCCTGCATGCGCGAGCTCATGTAGCCCATCCTGAAAGGGCGAACTCGCCCACCGAGGATTCCTCCGCGGCATCCAGGCCCGTGGTCCGGGCGAACAGCTGGGTGTCCCCCGTGCCGATGGCGCAGGGGGCCAGCCCGAGGGCGGTGGCCACCAGGTACATCTGCTGGAACAGCACCCCCGTGTTCTTCAGGATGAGGGCGTAGGCGATGGTCTGGTACTTCCAGGTCACCCGCTGGATGCGGGCGGCAAGGGTGAACAGGATGTCCGGCACCGTAGCCGTTCCCATGGCCGCCGCGGCCTGGAGCAGCATCCGCCCGGCCCCGTCCGGCGGCCAGGGTTCCAGCAGATGGGCTCCGGCCGCGTAGTGGTAGAAGCCCGGTTCCAGCCCGGCGCAGCGGGATACGGCCAGGTACAGCTCGAGCTCGTGCAGCCCGCCGCCTCCGGGGCAGGGCCCGGCCACCGCTTCGTAGGTGCGCCCTGCCCCGGGATCCGCCGGATTCACGCCGCGGACCCGGGCCACGTAATGCAGGAAGGTGCCCAGCTGGGCGAGGGTGATGGGCGCCGGGCCGGGCGCGCGGATCGACCGGCGCGCTTCCAGCACCTGGAAGAACGGCAGGTCGCGCCGGGGCAGGCAGGGCTCCGGCAGCGGGATGGACTCCGGCCGGGGAGGCTTCAGACCGGGCAGCGGGGCGATGTCGCCCAGGAAGCGGCAGGTGCCCCCCGCGGGATCGCCGTGCCTGCCCGTGCGGCTGCGGCTATGGAACAGCAGGTCGTGGAATTCCCACTGGCGCAGGGCCGCGTCCCGGTCTTCGGGCAGCTGGCCTTCAGCCCCGCAGGAGGCCACGGCCCCGGCGCTGGACAGCAGGGCCAGGAAGGCCGCGGCCATGGGCGTGGCGAGCCCCGACCCATCGGCGAGCTCCTCCGCCGTCCGGGGCCGGCACAGCCGGCCCACCAGCTCCAGCGCCAAGGGCTCGAGCAGCAGCACCCGGCCAAAGCCCAGCGGGTTCTCCAGCACGATCCCGCCGTCGATCCGGCGGACCCAGGCAAAGCGCGACAGCCGCCAAGCCCCTTCCCCCGCCGGCCGGAAGCGGCATTCCCGGGTCAAGGGTTCCAGGGTGGCCAGCACGCGCCCGCCCTGGGCCAGGGAGTAGCCGAGCCAGCCCTGCTTTTCCAGCAGGGCCAGGAAGTAGCGCAGTTCGAGCCGCGCCTCCCTGGAGGCCCCGTGGCCGCAAAGCTCCTGCTCTGAGCTGGCGCCCCGGACCAGGGCCTCCAGGAACGCCTGCTGGGCCTCCCCGGCCTCGGGAAGCCGCAGCCGATGGTGGCCGGGCTCTTCCAGCCCGACCGGGTGCCCGGAATCCTCCAGCAGGCGAACCGAGGGCTTCAGGCTGAAGGTGAGGCCGGAGTCCATGGCATCCCATCAAATGAAAATCGGCGTTGGATTGAGTTCCGTCTCCCCCAGGGGCCGTTCCAGCCACCCCATGGCCACGGGGACTTCGTACAGCCGGCCCGGGGCGAAGCGCGCCCAGAAATGGCGCAGGCCGGGCACGATCACCTTGGCCACGGGCATGCCGGCATCCGCCCGGGTCAGGTCGAGCACCAGCATCTCCATGCCCTGGGCTTCCACGGCCCGCTTGCCGAACTGGATGTCCGTCAGCAGGTCGCCGCTGGCGGCGTTGGGAAAATCCCCCAGCCGCCGGACCGGGATCCGGGGGTCCGGCGCAAGGTAGGGCTGGTTTTCCACGGTCGCCGTGCGCAGCCAGCGCAGGGTCTCCTCGTTGCCCAGGGGAGCCTGGGCCTTGGGCCCGATGCCGGAGATGAACTGGTTCAGCTCCGCGCAGGCCCGCAGCAGCGCCACGGACGGGTCCAGGCTGCAGCCCAGGCCGAACAGCACCTGCCCCCGGGTTTCCCGGCGGCAGGAAAGGGCGGCGAAGACGGGGATGCCCAGGTCGTGGGTGAGGTCCAGCGCCCACAGGTCCTGGTCCAGCGTGTCGTAGTGCGCGGTCAGCTCCGTGAAGTAGCTTTGCCCGAAGCTGGCGAAATCCACGCCGGGCCTCGGCAGGCGGTTGTACCACCAGATGGCGGTGGCGTCCCGTTCCACCAGTTCCAGGAAACCCTGGAGCACCGCCTCCTCCAGGTTGTTGCCGGCGGCGTTGCCGTTCGAACAGGCCCGGCAGCAGCGCAGGCGGGGCTCGGGGCTGAGCGTGGGTCCGGAGAAGTAGAGGAACTGGGTGGGCAGCAGCTTCTCCCGTTCCTCGGTGAGGGACCAGACCGGGGTCCACGGGATCGGACGGTCCGGGTCCAGCGGCTCGGGCACGGAATTGAAGTGCGAACCCCGGGCGTTCCAGGTGGCCCGCTCACGGAACTGCCGGTCGCTGAACCCCATCACCGCGTTGGGATGGATGGCCGTGGCGGCCAGGTCCCGGTAGCTCCCCAGGATGCGGAATTCCGCGCCGGTGAACTCCGTGGAATAGCGTTCCAGGCTTTCAGCCAGGGCGCTGGCCCTGGCCTGGACCAGGGTGGGGCCCTTGCCGGCGCTCCGGTGCCGGAAGCTGGTCTTGAAACAGTCCAGGCTGTCCACCGGGATGGCGCCGTTGGCCCCGCCCACGCACACCTGGAACACCCCGCCCGTGCCCGGTGGAGGCTCGACCATGGAAACGATCCCGGCGATGGGGCTCACCAGATGGCCATACTTTTCCAGGGTCGCCTCGGGCGGAGCGACCCGATGGCCGCTGCCTTCGGAGGGGCCGGCTCGGCGGCCCAGCAAGCGCACCGGCCCGGGGCGCCGCTGGGGCGGGCCGCCACAGGTGGGACAGGCGGGATACCGGACCAGCGCATGGCCCTTGGACACCCAGCTGCGGGTGTCCATGCTCAGCAGCTGGCCCTCCAGATTGTGCGGCGCGCCCGCCAGGAATTTGGCGATCTCCACCGCGGCCAGCGCGCAGGCCGCCCCGACGGCGGGCGGCAGGGCCGCCACGGCCGTGGGCAAGGGCTCCCGCCACCCGTTCCGGCTGCGCAGGAATTCCTGCACCTGCTGGTTCCGCCGCAACCGGTGCTGGAGACAGCCGAAACAGGCCGGCGGATCGTCCGCGCCGGAGGCCCGCCCGGTGAACAGGGGCCCGACCCAGAACTCGCGCCCCTTGGGCCTGAACACCATCCAGGCACGGTCCGCCTCCCGGGCCGCGGTGGCCCAGGGCAGCAGATCCGCGCGCAGATAGTCGTCGGTGATCGCCACTTCAAGATCGGGCTCCCCCGCGGTCAGCTCCAGGCCCGCCTCCTCCAGGAAGCGGATCAAAGGAGCCGGATCGGCGGAACCCGCGCTGCGCACCCTTATCCTGCCGGCCCGGAGCGCCCCCCAGGCGGAGCCCGGGTCAATGCCCAGGCCGGCCCAGAAAGCCTCGTCCGGGGCATCCAGCCCCGGCGCCTTGTCCGTGAGGTGGCCCTGTTTTTCAAGGAATTCCAAGGCGTAGTACACGTCCAGCGGTTTGGCCGGGGCCAGTGCGGCCACGATCTCCTCCGGCGTCCTGGCGCCGTCCAGGAGCGGAAGGACCTGCTCGAAGAGGGCCCCCTGGAGCGTCCAGGAGCCGTCTTCGGATACCAGGATCATCCCCTCTCCAGGGACGGCACCTACTCTAAGGTGCGCTTTGAGCGCGGGGTGTCGAAACATCTGGGGCCCTCAAGCATTCTTCCGGAACAACCTCACGCGCAGAGACAGAGACAGGCGCCACCCCCGCCGCAACCACACCCGCCGCCGCATCCGCACCCGCCGCCGCCGCAACCGCCGCAGCGGGCCGCCCCCTCCGACTGGTCCAGCGCCTCCCCGGCCAGGGCCATCTCGGGCAGCTTCGGCAGCACCAGGTTGATGACGTCTTCCGAGTTCTCGAACACGTTCAAGGTCACGCCCTCGGGCACCTCGATGCCCTGCGACCTCAGGGCCGCTTTCGGATCGGCCTTGAGCGCGTTCTTGAAGTCCTCGTCGGCCCAAGCCTTGGCGATGACCCGATCAGATTCGTCAAGTAGTAGTGAATTATTCATAATTCCTCCTTGGGAGATATAACCTCGCCCCCACGCAGGGAGTTGAAGCAAGGCATTAAGGTCCCACCTAGAATCTAGAAAAAATCAACATGCTGTCAACCCAAAATATGCCGATATTTTCCAGTTATCAATCAGCGGTACGTAGCGTGCAAGCTTGCGAGCAAGGCATTCAGGTGGCCGTGCCAGTCCAACAGGTCGCTCCCCGATCAGTCATTGGAAATGAATATGAGCTTGACAATGTTTATCCGAGATTTAACCATTTAGTTAAACCATTCGGGTAAACCGCCATGTCCCTGCCAGCCCCCCCCAACAACCCCAACGCCAGACCCGAAGACACCCGGGCCGCCATCCTGCGGGCGGCCATCGCCGAATTCGCCGAACAAGGCGAAGCGGGAGCGCGCACGGACGCCATCGCCCGCGCCGCCGGCGTGAACAAGGCCCTGCTGCACTACTACTACGGCACCAAGGACGGCCTCTACGGCGCGGTCCTCGATGTGGTCTTCACCGGCCTGGTGGACCGGTTCCTCAAGGTGCTCAACGGCCCAGGCAGCCATGGTGAACGCCTGCTGCGCTACTTTCTGGCCCACTTCGACCACCTGACCGATTCCAACCCCTTCACGCGCCTGATGGGGCACGAGCTGATGCATGCCCGCACCGGCGCGTCCACGCGCATCCCGAAGATCGTGTCCATCTGCTTCGGGCCTCTGCACGCGGCCCTTTGCGCGACGCTGGCCGAGGGCATCGCCAGTGGCGAGTTGCGCCCCCAGGAACCCGGGCCGGTGGTCCTGAGCCTAACCGGGGCCAACGTGTTCTATTTCATCTCGGCGCCCTTCCTGAGGGAAATCGCCGGCAAGGAACCGCGCGATCCGGACCTGCTCGCCCGGCAGCGGGTCACCCTGCTGGATTTCGCCGCATCCGTGCTGTTCTCCGATCCTGCTCTGGGCCGCCGGCTGGCCATGCGCATCCATTCCCAAACCCCCGGGCCCCAGGTCCGCGCCAAAGGTGAACCTTCGTGAACACCCGATACCGCATCCTCGCTCTGCTCGCCGTCCTGTTCCTGGGCGCGCTCGGCTACTACTACTTCGCCACCGACCACGGCCCGGACCTGGTGCTGCTGGGCACGGTGGACGCCAACCAGGTGATCGTCAGCGCGCAGATCGTCGGCCGGATCAAGCAGCTGGCCGTGACCGAAGGCCAGGACGTGAAGGCCGGCGACCTGATCGCCGTGCTGGACGAGGATGAGCTGGCCGCCGCCAAGACCGCCTCCGACGCCACGACCCTGAGCCTGAAGGCGCAGATCGCGGCCATGCAGGCCACGGCGGACAGCACCACCGGCGACACCGAGAACTCGGCCGTCAGCGCCCATGCCACCTACAGCGCCGCGGCCGCCACCCTGGCCGAGGCCGCGGCCAACCGCCAGAACCAGGAGGGCCTCACCCGGCGCACGGTGGAACTGGCCTCCCAGGGCATCGCCAGCGCCCAGGACCGGGATACCGCGGTCCAGGCGCTGAAGGCCGCCCAGGCCCACGAAGGCGCCGCCCGGGAGCAGATGGCCGCGGCCGATGCGGCCCTGCAGGCCGCCCGCGCCCGCATCAGCCAGGCCAAGGCCGCCCGGGAAACGGTGCAGGCCACGCTGGGCCAGTGGGCCTCGGCCCAGGCCACGGCCGCCGGGGCCGGAGCGCGCCTGGGCTACACCCGGATCATCGCGCCGATCACCGGCAAGGTGGGGATCTGGGCGGCCCGGCAGGGCGAGGTGGTCAATCCGGGCACCGCCATCGTCACCATCGTCGATCTGCAGCAGACCTGGGTCTACGCGCCCATTCCGGAGACCGAGGCCGACGCAGTGCAGATCGGCGACCAGCTCAAGGTGCGGATGCCCGGCGGAGCCCTGGTGCCCGGCCGGGTGCTGGTGAAGACCGCCGAGGGCGATTTCGCCACCCAGCGCGACGTCAGCATGCTCAAGCGGGACATCAAGACGGTGCGCATCAAGCTGCTGATCGACAACCCGGGCCAGCGCTACGTGCCCGGGATGACGGCCGAGGTGCTGCTGCCCAAGAGCCGCCTGGTGCGCTCATGAACGACCAGAGCGGAGCGATCCGGGTGGAGGACATTGTCAAGCGCTTCGGCGATTTCGAGGCGGTCAAAGGGATCACCCTGGACGTGAAGCCGGGCGAAACCTTCGGCCTGCTCGGCCCCAACGGCGCCGGCAAGAGCACCCTGATCCGGATGATGACCACCCTGATCCCCATCACCTCGGGCAAGGCCTTCATCGACGGCCACGACGTGGCCGCCGATCCGGATGCGGTGCGGCGCGCCATGGGGGTGATCCCCCAGGCCCTGACCAGCGACATCAACCTCACGGTCGAGGAGAACCTGTCGATCTACGCCAAGCTCTACAGCGTGCCCCGAGCCCAGCGCCGGCACAACATCGACGAGCTGCTGGAGGCCGTGGACCTGACCAGGTGGCGCGACGCCGAGACCAAGACCCTGTCCGGCGGCATGCGCCGGCGGCTGGAGATCGCCCGCGGGCTGGTGCACAACCCGCGCATCTTCTTCCTGGACGAGCCCACCACCGGGCTGGATCCGGTCTCCCGGGTGGCGGTGTGGGAGATGCTCAACACGCTCAAGGCCCGCCGCCAGCTCACCGTGCTGCTCACCACCCACTACATGGACGAGGCCGACCGGCTCTGCGACCGGATCGCCATCGTCGACCACGGCACCCTCGTGGCACTGGACACCCCGGCCCACCTGAAGGAGAGCGTGCCGGGCAGCAACGTGATCGAGGCCCAGTTCGCGGACCCGCCGATGGATTGGGCGGAGCGGCTGGGCGCCATCCCCGAGGTGACCAGCGTCCAGTCCGAGGGCTCCGGCATGTTCCGGGTGCTGACCGGCAACGGTTCCCGCACCACCACCGAGCTGGTCGGGCTGGCCGTGCGCGAGGGGATCGGCATCCGCACCCTGAGCGTGCAGAACACCACCCTGGACGACGTCTTCGTCCACTACACCGGGCGCCAGCTGCGCGACGAGCAGGTCAAGCCGGCGGCCTACGTCCTGCCGCGGCCGGGGATGCAGCCATGATCAGGATGTTCGCGATCGTGGAGCGGGAGCTGCGCAAATTCTTCCGCTCGCCGGCGCTGATGCTCACGGCGATGATCTTCCCGCTGATCCAGCTGGTGATCCTGGGCAATGCCTTCGGCGGCAAAATCACCGAGGCGCGGGTGGGCGTGGTGGACTACGACGGCGGCCCCCAGGCCTTGCGGGTGCACGAGGCGTTCGCCTCGGTGGCCGCCAACATCCGCACCTTCAAGACCCAGCGCTATGCAAGCGACAAGGCGGCGCAGGATGCCGTGCGCGCCGGGCGGCTGGACGCCGCCGTCATCATCCCGCCGCAGTTCTCCCGGCGCGTCTACGCCGGCGAGAACCCCAGCCTCGGCCTGCTGGTGGACAACTCCGACCAGTTCCTGAGCGGCAGCATGGAGACGGAAATGCAGTCGCTCACCGACGCCCTGAACCAGCCCGAGGTGGAGCAGCGGGTGGTGAACGGCATCGCCCTGGAGATCGTCGAGCTGTACCCCTACGTGGACTACATGAAGTTCCTGCTGCCGGGCTCCATCACCCTGGCCATGTTCGTGTCGGTGATGATCGGCGGCGGGATGCTCTACATCGACGACAAGGCGCGCGGCGTGCACGAAGGCTTCCTGGTCACGCCCATCACCCGGGTCGAGCTGGTCCTGGGCCTGGTCAACTCCGGGGCCCTGAAGGCGATGCTGTCCGGCTTCGTGCTCACCGTGCTGGGTTCCCTGATCGCCGGCCTGGGCGTCATCTTCCAGCCGGCCGCGCTGTTGCAGCTCACCCTGATGATCATCGCCACCTCGTTTGCCTTCAACGCCATGATGTTCCTCATGATGGTGCGGGTGGAGGACCCCCTGGTGCCCCGGGCCATGTTCGGCATCCTGAACACCCTGCTCTACTTCCCCAGCGGCGCCGTCTACCCCATCGCCGCCTTCCCGCCCTGGCTGCGCGCCCTGGCCCGGGTGGACCCCTTCACCTACGCCGTCCACGGCTTCAAGTCGGTCCTGCTCAAGGAGGCCGGTTTCCAAGCCATGCTGCCCGACCTGCTGTTCCTGCTGGCCATCGGCAGCGTCGCCCTGGTCCTGGCCATCCGCCTGTTCAAACGCACCCTTTGAGCCATTGACTTGGCCCGCTCCCGAGGTAGACTGGAAATCCCCATGGGGCTGTAGCTCAGCTGGGAGAGCGCCTCGTTCGCAATGAGGAGGTCGACAGTTCGATCCTGTTCAGCTCCACCAAACAAACCGCCTAGACACAATGTTTAGGCGGTTTTCTTTTGTGCGGATACGGCCGATTTTGGCCTCCGTACTCAAACGGTACTCAAAACTCCAGCCCATCGCGCCCTGTTCCCCCCCATCACGAGACGGTGCCGAAATGATTTCGCGCGACCCGATTTCCAGACAGACCGACAAAGGTCGGGGGCCTGCGAAGGCCCCCTCTCCCAGTTGCAACCTTGCCTCGCCCGACCATACCAAACCGGACGGAGGACGCTACCCGGCCTTGACCGTGGCCTCGCGCGCCAGGAACTCCTCAACGCAGGTCTTCGGGATGACCAGGGCGCGCCCCACCCTGACGCACCCGAGCTTCCCTGCGTGGATGAGCTGGCGGACCGTGGTCGTTCCCAGAGAGATGCGCTCGGCCACCTCCGGAACGGTAAAGGCCAGCTTTTCAAGGTGGAGTTCCTGGGGCTGGGTATAGACGAGTTGGTGTTGTTCAGCCTTGCGTGTTCTCACGGCGTGTCTCCTGAGGCAATGCGGGCATATGGATGGACATGAAGGAGCCTGATGGGATGTGCATGCAGCTTCACGACTGCATGGACGTATTCGATGGTGAAAGCATGGTTGGTTTGGTTAGTTTGTCAAGCACGGCTTTCGCGATCCACAAGATCCCTCGATGCCGCACGACGGTACCAAACACTGAGCCCCCGCGATCAGACGGGCCATTTCTTTGGTGGGAAGCCAGTGGGACACCAGTGGGCTCCGGGTCCATTTGAGTGATGGCTGCCCGATCACCTTTTCCAAGCCCACGAAGAAGGGGCACAATCATCCGGGGGGCGGCTTGCCGAGAACCTGCGCCAGATCTGGCAATGCCTGAATCAGGCCGGCACCCTTTCCTGCCAGGATGAACCTGATGCCCAGCCCCCGCCAACCAGCCTCCACTCCAACGCCCGCCCACTGGACCTTCCTGCCCCGGTTCCGGCGCAACACCTTCGGCTGGAAATCCGAACCCGCCATCACCCGGGTAAAGGAGGCCGTCGCCGAGATCAAGAGTGCCGCCCGCAAGGATCCCCGGCATGGGGCAGAAGGGGCCGTCCTGTTCCTGGAACGGGTGGCCCCAGCCCTGGACCATGTGGATGGCTCCTCCGGGGCCATGGGCACCGCGGTGCGCAAGGCAGTGGCCACCCTAACGGGCCTCATCGCCGCAGCCGAAGTGGAGGACGCCGTACGAAACCTCTGGCTGGAGCGGCTCATGACCGCCTACCTGGAGGACGACCGCCCCTGGATTGAAGCGCTCGGCGAGCACTGGGATACGCTATGCGTCACGCCCGGCTTGGCCTCCCAGTGGGCGGACCGGCTGCTGGAAGCCGCCCGGTGGGCCTGGACCGGGCCCAAGGATGAATTCCGCTATGCCAAGGAAGGCACGCCCTGCCTCGCGGCCCTGTTCAAGGCGGGCCGACATGCCGAACTCCTTGACCTCCTCGCCCTCCGTTCCTTCAAGCACTGGAGTGAGCAGCGGTGGGGGGCCAAGGCGCTCCTGGCCATGGGCGAGGCTGATGGAGCCTTTCGCTTCGTGCAGGCATCCATCGGCAGGGAGGGAGCAGATCCCGAACAGGCTCAGGTATGCGAGGACATCCTCCTGGCCCAGGGGCGCACCGAGGAGGCCTACCGTGATTGGGCCTACCTGGCCAACCGAGCCGGCACCCACTTGGCCACCTTCCGGGCCATCCTGAAACGCTACCCAGCCAAGGCCCCCGCCGAGCTCCTGGCCGACCTGGTGGCCCGCAGCCGTGGCGAGGAGGGCAAGTGGTTCGCCGCCGCCAAGGACGCCGGCCTTCTGCAGGAGGCCGCGGACCTGGCCCAGCGGACCCCGTGCGATCCCCGCACCCTCACCCGGGCCGCCCGGGATCATGTGTTCACCCACCCCGCCTTCGCCGTCCAGTGCGGTCTGGCCGCCGTTCTCTGGCTGGCGGATGGCTACGGTTTTGACATCACCTCCGCAGATGTCTGGGAGGCCTACCGGCGGACCTTGGAGGCCGGGAACAACCTTGGACGGGGCGAAGCTACCAAGGCGGCTGTGAAAAAGATTGTGGGCCGGGACCGCACCGGAATGGGATTCGTCACCCGGATCCTGGCCAGGGAACTGGACCTGCCTTCATGAAACCAATCGATTGCCATGACATTCAACCGCCGGTGGTGCCTTGACACGATAGGGGTCGGTGGTTCGATTCCACTCGCGCCAACCAAAGAAACAGAGGCACCCATTGGGTGCCTCTTGTTTTTTACCGGCATCTGCCAGTCTCAAGATCCGGCCAGGCCCACAATAGGCCCAAAAGTCATTGCGCGAACGATTGTGAATCCGGGTAGATGAGCATGGACTACCGCCGTGCGCAAGGCCAAGAACGCCGGGCTCCTCCAGGAAGCGACGGACCTGGCCCAGCGAACCCCACACGCCCCCTCACCCTCAGCCGCGCTGCCCGGGACCATTGTCTTCACCCACCCCGCATTCGCCGTCCTGTGTGGCCTGGCAGCCATCCTTTGGCTGTCGGAAGGCTTCGGTTCGGCTTCGAAATCACATCGGTGGATGTCTGGGAGGCATACCGCCCCACCATGGTGGTCGGAACCAACCTCGGACGACTGAAGCCACCAAGGCGGCCGTCAGGAGGATCGTAGGTCTTGACCACACCCGAATAGGATCCGTCACTAGAATCCTTGCCAATGAACTGGACCTGCCAGAACCAATACGTCTCGTCCCATGACGCTCACGCTAAGAACGCCTTTTTACCGAGTCAGCAGGACAGTTTCTGTCGCCAGGATTGATTAATGATAAATTAAATCATTCCTGAGGGCGACAATGCGTGATGGTGGAGCAAGGGTTTTCGGGATATATGGTGGTGCCCTGATTTCATGCATAGATTATGCGCGGAGAAATCCCAAGCCCATACCAGCAGTCGGAAGGCAGATTTCGGGGTTTTTGCCATGCTAGCGGCGAGTCACCTGGCTGGAAGTCTTCCAATCGGTGCACTTTTGCGGGACGCACGAAACCCGGAGGACCTTGATCTCCGGGTCCTTGCCGTCGAAGGCATGGTCCTCGTGGTGTCGACAAAGGGCGAACAACGCCGCTATAACCTGCAGAGTTCTAGTCTGCAACGCTGGTTGTTGCCCCAGCGCACTGTTGTCGCCATTACCGGGCAGGTGATGGGGGAGGTTGGCAACGTCGGCATCGTCATTGGTCTTCACGGCGAACCCGACCCGGAATGCCTCTGGACCTATGACATTCGCACCGAGGCCGGGACCGAGGTCATCTCGGAACAATGTCTTTGCGGACTCAAGGTGGACACGGACGACCCGGTCGCCCGATTGCAGATGAACGGATGGTGTGGGCCAAGGCGTTTTTTCGCCAGACTCTGCCTGCTTGAAAGAACCACCCTGTGGAAGTTGGATTCCGAAGGGATTCCTGCTCTCCTTGGCGCTCGAATCGACCCTCTCTTCCACCAATTCTATGCTGCCCGACGGTGCCTTCTGGACCGTGAAACGAGATTCCTGCTCGCTGATGAGGTCGGCCTTGGGAAGACCATCGAGGCCGGATTGGTGATCCAGTCCCTCTTGGCGTTGAAACCCGACCTCAGGGTCCTGGTAGTTGCCCCTGGCACTACAAGCCGACAGTGGCTCTCCGAGTTGTATTTTCGTTTTGGCGGACGGGTATTCACACATGTGGACACCGTCCGATATGAGCCTGGCCCCCGTTCCAGTAAGGGGCGCCCGAGGCCACCGGCGCTGCCGGGGCCGGCATGGATCAACCGGCCTGATTCATTAGAAAAGGAAAAAATTGCATGATGATCAACCCCCGCTGCGGTGAGGTGTGGGAAACCCGCAGGGTTTTCCAAGGGGCCGTGGGAAACGCGAAGCGGTTTCCATGGTCCCGGCGGCTCTCCGCAGCCGTTGGGGCGGCGCCTGGATTCAGGCCGCAATCTGTCTCAAAGTCGTTGACACGTTCCGTATCTTGAAGGTTAACCAAAGCAAGAAGAAGATTAAGGCATGCCGCTCCGCTACTGGCTCCTCGTGCTCATCTTGTTCGTGGTCACGGCCTGCCTGCATGCGGGCCCGCTGGATGAGGCCCTGGCCAAGGCGCACCCGGAAGGGCTGCTGCACGGCCATGGGATCTGCCTGTTCGACCGCAAAGGGGAACTCTGGTCCTCGTGCGCGGGATACGCCAACGAGGCTAAGGGAGAGCGTTTCACCTGCGACACGGGCTCCGGACCGGGGCCATCTCCGAGTTGGTAACGGTGGCGATGGCCTTGCGTCTGGCCGATGAGGGCAGGCTGGACCTGGACCGGCCGGTGGCGGACTACCTGCCCGAATGGTTCGCCCAGGCTCAGACCAGCAGTCCGCTGGAGCGGGTGGGCCGCCTAAAGCTTCGCCTGATACTGGGTCACCTCTCCGGCATCAGTGTCACCTACTTCCTGGATTACCCGGACTACGACCCGTTCAGAAACTTGCGCACCTACCTGGCGGACGTGAACCTGAAGCACCCGCCGGGGACGAAGTACCTTCGCTCGGGGGCAATGATCGATCTGCTGGGGGTGGTGCTGCAGAGCGTGAGCGGTCAGCCATTCGCAACCCTGGCGGAGGCGTCGGTGTTTGGCCCCTTGGGCATGGATGCTTCGTCCTTCCGCTACCAGGACTCGCCCCGGTTCGCGAGCCTGCGATACAAGAGCGCTGCCCCGGATTCTTACGCTACGCGGGTCCCGGGGTTCCGAGAGGCGGTCGTGCCCTGCGGTTCCATGCAGTCCTCGCTCCACGATCTGGCGATCTTCGGCTCGACCCTACTTGGTCCGGGCGCGCCCCTCCTGTCCCCGGCCGGACGTGATGCCTTGTTCACCCCCCAGGACGCATCGATGGCCAAGCACTTGGACCCGCCGGCAGGCTGCGTCTGGAGACTCTCCCTTCCCGAACTGGCCTACCTGGGACGGGTGGCCTGGTATTCCGGTAAGTTCTTCAGCCACCGCTGCTTCATTGTGCTACTACCGGACCGGGGCCTTGGCGCCGTCTGCGCCACCAACGCTTGGAGCATCATCGATCGGGAAACGCTCCTGCCCATGGCCGTCGAAGTTCTCAAGGCCCAGGCCCGCGAAGGATTGGGGATTCCCGAACCAAAGGCACCCCGCCTTTCGCCGGTGCCACTCGGCGCGAACCTGCGGGCAAAAATCCGGGGCACCTACGCGTCCACCCGCGGGGTCTACCAGGTAGACACCGGTCCCACTTCCTTGCGGGTGGCCTCAAGTGCGCTGGACGTGGTTCTCGTCCACACCGGCGGAGGCCGGTTCCGCGCCGTTGGCGAAGGGCCCGTGGCCAGCGCGGTGTACGCCGACCCGGACACCCTGAGCCTTGTGCTTCCTAACGGGGTGCAGATCGAGGCTCTGCGTGCGCTCCCGGGGCGCACCCACCAGGCCTGGCTGCAGCGCCGGGGCATCTACCGACTCGCCACCCTGACCAGCAACTCTCTCTACGCCGTCGCCCTGGACAGCTTCGGTGGGCTGCCAGTCATTTCCGGGGACGATGGCGTTCAGTTCCTGATCGAACCCCGGCCCGACGGCCGAGCCGATATACGGTGCGACGAATCCTCCCGCCTGTTCGGCCGCGACATAGCTGCACCGGAACCGGGCGTGCTGCGGCTCGGCGAGGTGACCTATCGTCTCAACCGCTGACGTAGAGGCCACTGTTACTGGATTCCTGGTTTCATGTTTGTTGGATTACCCCAGGTTCATGATTCGTACATGCGTATGCCCTGCTGGGGTCCTGGTGTTCTCCCTCCCCTCAAGGTAGAGAGAACCTTCCCATTGTTACAAACGCTTGTTCTACTTCTGCATGTTTGGCGCAATGCAATACACTATTGTAGACATGCATATTACAGCCGTGGGAAGGTTTTTTTCAATTTATTGAAATGCATTTAATAGATAGGGGGCGGTGTGCTTTTACACGGGTATTAAATGAAATTTTTCTTTGCCGTAATCGCTCATTAGTATTTACATCTATAGCGATAGTGACTTTGTTAATTCCAACAATTAACCTGAATTATTATTGTAGGTGTGATGGTTGGTTAGCTCGATCTACTGACTCAGGGACACCTTCCAGCCTTGAAGTAGATCTCCATTCCCTCCTCCGCCTCATGATCTGCCGCTTGTGAGTCTTTAACTCCAGGGAGCACAGCCATCCACTCCCGACCAGTAGGTGAGGGTTTGGTGGTAATCAATCCTTTGAATACTGGTCGCAGCTTGGGCAGCCGATGCTTGCCGTGGTAGACCCGGACGTGGCCATCCACGTAGAGGAAGCCCAGGGCGTCGCCACGGGCTTCTACGCGCAGCCGCGCCAATTCCCGAGGGTCGGGCCCGTCCGTCAACATTCCCTCTCATCCTAGCCGGTGCCTTGGAGGTCCCGCGGCGCTTCCAATTCCACCTTGGTAGTTCAGGAAATAGCGTTTCTGGATGCCGAGCGTGCCCTGAAGGACCGCGAGGGGCACCGGTAGGCCCGCCCGTAATCGGAGCCAGGACCCCCAACCTTGGCCCCTGCCAGCTGGACAGGGAGCAAATGGTGCAGCAGCCTGCTGCCTCATTCGAGGCAATGCACAGATTTCCAGTTGGGTTCAGGTTGATCATTCCGAAATCATTGGCTTTCTAGACTGATTAGCCGATACTTTCGGAGTGGCCGATTCCGTTTCCAAGACTGCCCAAATCCTGGCCCTGGCCCAGGCAAAGGGAGTTCTGCGCCCAAGGGACCTGGTAGGGCTGGGCATCCATCCCAGGAACCTCTCGGACCTTCATCGTAGGGGAGTCCTGGAACGCACAGGGCGAGGGCTTTACACCCTGGCCGATGGAGACTGGACTGAGAACCATAGCCTCGCTGAGGCCGCCATAAGGGTTCCAGGATGTGTCATTGGCCTGGCATCCGCGCTTCGTTTCCACGAACTGACGAACGAAATGCCGCACCAGGTGTGGGTTTTCATTAGCCGTAAGGCATGGAAGCCCAAAGTCGACTACCCGGTTCTCCGTATTTTCCGCTGTGAACCGGAGCGGCTGCTGGACGACACGATCCGGCCCATCGTCGAGGGCACCGAGCTCTGCATCACGGATGTGCCCCGCACCATTACGGACTGTTTCCGGCATCGAAGGTCCATTGGGCTGGATGTGGCCATCCGCGCCCTCAGGGAAGCCATCCAGCGACGTCTGTGCACCCCGGCGGAACTGGCCCTTATCGCCCAGAAACACCGGGCCTGGAATATCATTCGGCCTTACCTGGAGGCCATCCTGTGAAGCCCGACATCAAGAAGGATCTCCCGGCATCGGTACGAGCCCGCCTACTGAACCTGGCCAGGCAGCGGGGCGAGGATTTCGACCTCGTTCTGAAGCGTTTTGGCATCGAGCGTCTCCTGTTCCGGTTAAGCCAATCCACCCAGAAGAACGCTTTCATCCTGAAGGGCGCGATGCTCTTCGAACTATGGATGGGACGAGCGCACCGCACCACCAAGGATCTTGACCTTCTTGGTTCAGGAACCACCGACATCGGACGCATGGAAGGGATCTTCCAGGAACTCTGCACGCTTCCCGTCGAACCCGATGGCCTGGAATTCCTGCCGGAATCCGTGAAGGGCACCGAAATCCGGGAGGATAGCCGATATCAGGGAATCCGCATCACCCTCCTGGCGCGGCTTGGGGTGGCTCGCATCAGCCTCCAAGTGGATATCGGGTTCGGGGACGCGGTCTTTCCGGCTCCGGAAGAAGTGGAATACCCGAGCCTCTTCGGACTGCCCTGCCCCAAGTTACGCGCCTATCCCCAGGCCGCGGTGGTGGCCGAGAAATTTCACGCCATGGTCGAGCTGGGCTTGGCGAACAGCCGGCTGAAGGACTACAACGACTGCTGGACGATCCTGACTCATTTCGAAGTCCCGCCAGATACCCTGCGCCAGTCCATTCAGGCCACCTTCCAACGCCGGCAAACAGAGGTCCCATCGGTCATCCCTTTTGGGCTTTCCACGAGCTTTGCCGCGGATCTCCTGAAGCAGAGCCAATGGAAGGCCTTTCTCCGCAAGACGGGGGCCGACCCCACGGCAAGCTTGGAGGACGTGGTCAGCGATCTCGCTGAGCGTATTGGCAAGGCCTTGGGAATCCGACCAGAAACCCCTTGAACAGGGCTTGGGCCGGGGGATGGAAGGAATATGCCCGTCCAGGGCTCTCCAGCCTCGGGTCGAATTTCACAGTTTGCCCAGCAAGACCGCTTCCGTGGCATCCTTGGGGCCGAACCCACCATATGAATCGAGAGGCGCCCTTGCCCGCAAGTGCCATCCCAGCCTGGCAGTTGGTCCCTCCCGCTCAGCGCCGAGGCTACAAGGATTTGTCGGTCGAAGGCCGGGATCAGCTTTCCACCAGGCTTGAACGGGAGGCCCGGCAACTGGTGCTGGAGCGTCGCGGGGTAGCCGTTCGATACGCGGCACTGGCGGACACCCGGGACGGGATGATCGTCAAAGGGAGGTGTGGGTGGTCTGGGTCCATCGGAACCCCCGCCATGCCCTGCACAGCATGTTGCTGCGGGCCGTAGAGGAGGGCCGCCCAGTCCCGCTGGGGCAAATGGCTGGAGCGCATTACCAAGCTCCGCAGGCCTTCCAGGCGGTCGCAACGGCGTTCCACAACCAAAGCCGAGTCCATCTTTATCACGCCAGCACCCTTGGGGACCCTGATCACGTGCAAATCATCGGAGGCCGTCTCGACGGGAACACCTTCTTCCTGGAGGAAATGGCTGGGCCCTTCCGCCTTTACGCCCCGCCTTCCAGCATGGCCTGTTCCAGACCACCCTGCGGGTACCGGCGTGCCCGAGTTGCTGGAGGTCCTCCAGCGCTGCTTCGATCCGTGCCAATGCCATGACGATCCTTCCTGGTTCAAAGGCTGGTTCGCGGTTCAGCCAAACCTTGCCAGGATGCTTTCCCGCCCGGGCCCATGGCTAACCTTCCCGGTAAGTGACGCCCATCCCACTGCGGGGGTAGCGCCAGGTGAGCACACCGGCAGGAGCCACTGCCCGGCAGGTGCCACATTCCAGGCAGGCCGCGTAGAGGACTCCGACGGTGCCGTCGGCCTGCATCGAATAGACATGGGCAGCGCAGATCCGAACCAGCAGCGGGCCGGCGCCGGTGGCTGCGGCCGCGGCCTGGTCGACCTCGATGTGGGACTGCTCCTTGTCCGTTTCGTATCGGTTCCGTTCGAGCCGCTCGGAAACGCTGCCGAATTCAGCCATGCTCATAGCGCCCTCACCGCGGAGTACATATCCTTGACGATCTGAACGAGCTTCAGCGGCGACCGTCGCAACGCCGCCATCCCGGTCGGCAGCATGCGCCGGCGCGGGCTCAGGTCGAGGTTGTAGACCCCATGCAACACGTCGCTCAGCACCCGGCCATAATCCCCATACATCCGGGGCTTCTCCAGGAATCCCGGCGCCTTGGCATAGGTGCGCATGTCCTGCCCGACAAAGCTCCGTTCGAGCTCGGCGGGGTAGGCATCCAGGGCGGCCTGGGAGCAGTCGCCCTTCACCAGGGCGACATCGATGGCCTTGGCGGCCGCGATCCCCGATCCTGCCGCCAGGTCCATGCCCCGGACCGTAAAGCCGGTGTTCAGGGTGAATCCGGCGGCGTCGCCCACCACCACCAGGCCCGGACGCGTGAGGTCATGGATCATCGCCTGGCCGCCTTCGGCCACCAGGTGGCACCCGTATTCCAGCAGTTCTCCGCCCTTGAGGAACGGTACGATGGCCGGGTGGCCCAGGAACCGGTCATGCAGGTCCGAGGACGTCTCGCCGCGCGCCACCAGGTCATCGAGCCGGAGCACCACCCCGATGGAGATGGAATCGAGGTTGGTATACATGAATCCGCCGCCGCCGACCCCGTGGGTGCAATCGCCCACCACGGCGTAGGCGGCACCTTCGTCTACGGTCAGGTGGAAGCGCTCCTCGATGACCTCCCGGGGCAGCCGGATGACCGATTTCACCCCCACGGCCAAGTGCTTGGCGGGTTCCGTGCGCCGGATTCCGGCGTCCTTGCATAGGAATGAATTCACGCCGTCGGCGGCGACCACCACGTGGGCGCGCAGTTCGTCGTCCCCCGCGCGGATGCCGACGATCTGCTCGCCGTTCCGGAGCAGCGCGTCCACCTTAACGCCCGGCATCAGCGTCACGCCGGCCTCCTCGCACTTGTTCCCCAACCATTCGTCGAGTTTGGCCCGGAGCACCGTGACCGCGATGGCCGGCTGGGCCAGTCGCTCATCCTGGTAGTCCACGTTCACGAACGACGTCGGGGATAGGAAGCTCAGACAGTTGCGGGTGACCCGGCGCTCGATGGGGGCTTCGGTCACGAATCCGGGAAAAACCTCTTCCATCACCCGGCAGTAGAAGACACCGCCCGACAAGTTCTTGCTGCCGGGCTTGGGGCCCCGTTCCGCCAGGAGCACTGAATGCCCCTTGGTTGCCAACTGGTAGGCCGTGACGCAGCCCGCCACCCCGGCCCCGACCACGATGACGTCAAAGTCGACGTCGGGGGATGCACCTTCTCCAGACATGTCCTGCGATCTCCTTCCTTGTCCTGAATGAGCGGATAGTGGGTCTTGGGGCCTTTCCCGGCCGCCGGCCCGCTACCCGCTTGCCCATCGGATCACAGACCCGAATCCGCCCTTGCCGGAACCCGGAGGGCGGTTTTGCCGATAAGACGATCGACTAGCCCTTGATGGTCTTGACCGCATGCCGCGCGGCCACCCGGCCCGAGGCGTGGGCAAAGCCATTGGCGGTGCCGGGCACGTCCAGGTTGTAGGTGTCACCAAAGAGCCCGCTGGCCTCGTTACCGACCGCGTACAGGCCCTGGATGGCCTGGTAGGCCTTGTCAGTGACCTGCAGGTTGCCGTTGACCCGGATGCCGCCATCAGAAACGAGCACGCTTGCCGCCATGTTGATGGCATAGATGGGGCCCTTGCGGACCGGACGGAGGAACTTGGCGGACTTGAAGAACTTGGAGTCCACACCCTGGTCGCAGGCCTCGTTGTACTCCGCCACGGTCTTGGCCAGCACGGCCGGATCCAGCCCCATGGCCTTGGCCAGGCCCTCGATGGTGTCGCCCTTCCAGGCGAGGCCTTCGGCAACGTCCTGGTCCAGTTCCGCTTGCAGCCGGGTCAGCTTCATGTGGAAGGGGATGAAGTCGCCCAGACCGATGTCTGAGCCTTGCTCCATGAGGTGCTGCACCGTGGCGCTGTCGAGGATCGCATACATGGTGGCGTCCGGCTGCTTGGCAATGGTATTGCCCGCGTCGGCGAAGCTCATCGCCACCTTCTCATCCGCGAACCTGCGCCCGGTCTTGTTGACCCACAGCACGGGCTGGGAACCGGCACCGCTCACGTGGGAGGTCAGAGTCTTGTTGCGGGCGCAAGGGATGATCATCACCGTCCCGAGGTTATCGGTGTCGGCGCCTGCCTCGAGGGCCATCAGGAGCCCGTCACCGGTGTTCTGAGTGGGCACGCATGGGTACATGGCATGGGCGGTGCGGCGGAACCAGCTGTATTTCTCCACCAGGTCCGGATTGTTGCCGAAGCCGCCACTGGCGATGATCACCGCCTTGCATCCAATGCGCATGTCATTACCGTCCGAGTCCTTGGCCAGGACGCCGGCGACCTTGCCGTCCTGCATCAGGATTTTCTTGGCGGGTGTCGCGGTGAAGATGTCCACGCCCGCGTTGATGCAGGCCCGCAGCAGGAGTTCCTGGCAGCGGGCGCCCAGGCCTTCCGGCCGGTGGAAGGTGTACAGCTCGGTGGGCTGGTCGTACGCATAGATCGTCACGTCGGTGTACTCGATGCCCAGCGACTTGTAGATGTCGATGGTCTCAGCGGTATTGTCCACCTGCATCCGGACGACGTCGGGGTTGGCCCGGTGGTGGCTGTACTCGGTGTAGCGCCGGAATCCATCCTCTTTCGAGGGGAAGTGCTTGCCCTCGTCCTCCGGGACCTTGCGCGCCTTCGTCTCGCTGGACTCGAAGGCGCAGGTGCCCTCCGCGTAAATGGAGGTGCCGCCGGTCTCAGGCATCTTCTCCAGAATGGCTACGTTCAGCCCGCCCTCCTGCGCGGCCGTATAGGCAGCGGACTTTCCGGAGCCGCCGCCCCCGATGACGACGACGTCGTATTCGGCATCGAATTGTTGGTTTTTGTCAGCCATTTCGTTCTCCCCCATGAGGTTGGTTGGTGTTTTGGAGCGCCCGGCGATCAGGCTTCCCGTAATGCCGCGGTCAGCGCGGGGACGACCTTGTAGAGGTCGCCTAGAATCCCGTAGTCGCAGTTCTTGAAGATCCTCGCGTCCGGGTCGCTGTTGATGGCGATGACCACCTTGGCGTCGCGCACGCCTGACATGTGCTGGGGCTGCCCAGAGATCCCCACGGCGATGTAGAGGTCGGGGGCGATCTGGTTGTGCGACGACCCGACCACGCGATGCGAAGCGAACCAGCGCATGTCGTCGCAGACCGGCAGGGAGCAGGCGATCTCGGCCCTGGCCGCGGCGGCCAGGTCCTCGATCAGCTTGAGATCGCCCTTGGCCCGGATTCCCAAGCCGGCGCCCACGACCCGCGCCGCGGTCAGCAGCCCGGCGCTGTCCGCGCTGGCAGCATGGGATGCCACCACGCGCAAGGCTTCACCAGGGTCTGCCAGCGGGACCTCCTCGATGGCAGCCGCGTGAGCGGAGGTCTGCGCGACGTCGTCCCCATCGAAGATGCACGCCAGGGCGCCGGTTGCGTCGAGAGTCTGGATCGCTCTGCCTTCGGCGGTGGGCCGGCTCACCAGGATGCTGTCGCCTTCAACGGCGAGCGCCCGCACCGAACTGACGATGGCGGCGCCCAGGCTCGTGGCCGCGGCGCCCAACAGGACGCGCGCCGGGGGCGCATCGGACGCCAGTAAGACCCGCAGCGCCGCCGCCTTGGCCGCCTCAGCGACCTGGGCGGCATAGGCCTCAGCGGGCACACCCGCGGCCGGGGCAAACCAGAGGACCTGGTCGGGTCCCACAGCGGCGACTGCTTCCGCCAGACTGCGCGGCCCAACCACGGCCGCCGTGACTTGGCCACCCAACTGCCGGGCGGCGGCGAGCATTCCGCCGACCCGCCCCTTGTCCGTAACAATGATCCAACTGTCAGCGTTCACTGCGATCCTCCTGGTGTTCTTACTCGTCCAGTGGTAACGGCTTCGGGCGCGCTCACAACACGCCATCCATGCGCAGAGCGGCCACCACCTGTGCGGCCGCCGCGGCGGGATCCGCGCCATCGAACATCTTGGCCATCGCCGTTTCCGGGTGCTTCGTGCCACGCAATGTCACCGTGGCGGCGCGCTGGACGCCCAGGTCCGCCTGAGTGAACCTGGTCACCGGTTTCTTGCGCGCGGCGAGAACCTCCTTCATCCCGGGCACCTGCTGCTCGGCCCGGCTCGCAGCCACGGCGAGCACGACGGGTCCTGCCACATCGACCACCTGGGTCTCGGCGCCAACCCTGCAGGTGACTCGCAGGCGGCTGCCTTCCACCGCCACCGACACCACGTTGGCGAGGGTCGGCCAACCCAACTGGCCTGCCATGGCGACCACCACCCCGTAATCCCAGGCGGAATCGCCAATCAGGACCACGTCCGCGCCACCGATGCGGCGCACCCCGGCGGCCAGAATCGCCCCGGTGGCGGCGCTGTCCAAGTCAGTCAGCGCGTCGGTCACAACGACGGTGGAGGCGGCGCCGCGGGCCGCAGCCCAGGCCACGTCGCCATCGCCGATGGTCAGTCCAACCACCTCCCCGCCGCCGGCGGCGAGGTCCTTGGCCACCAGGATCGCGGCGGGATCGTCATCGCTCGCCGACATCTTCGCCGCCCCCCAGTCCACTGAGCCGTCCATACCGACCCGGGCGTCCTGGGGGTTCCTCAACCACTTGAACACGACAATGCTCTTCATTCGGTTTGCCTCTCAATATCAGCGTTGGCTCCGGCCGGGCCCGGGCCCGGCCGAAATGCCCATGCGCGGCTAGTGCGCGGTCTGGCCGCCGTCCACCGGGATCACCGAGCCGGTCATGAACGACGCCATTGGCGAAGCCAGGAATAGGACGATGCCAGCAATCTCCTCGGACGAAGCGATCCGGTTGGCAGCATTGAACGACTTGACCAGTTCGCGCATCTGCGGGTCGGCCAGCCAACCCTGGGTCATGCCAGTTTCCGTGAAGGCCGGGCAGATCACGTTGATCCGGATGTTGTTCTTGGCATACTCCAGTGCGGCGCCCTTGGACAGTCCGGCGACCCCATGCTTGGCGGCCACGTAGGGGGACATGCCCGGATCTGCCACCAGGCTGACCACCGAACCGCAGTTGATGATCGAGCCGCCACCCACTTTGAGCATCTCGGGAATCTGGTACTTCATGCCCAGGAATACGCCCTTGAGGTCGACGGCGATGATCTTGTCGAAATCGGCTTCGGTCTGGTCGATGAGGTTGGCCGTTACGGGCAGCAGGCCGGCGTTGTTGAAGGCGATATCCAGGCGTCCGTAGGTGTCAACGGTGGTCTTGACGATCCGCTGGACATCTTCGGCCTTGCTGACGTCGGCCTTGACGAAGATCGCCTCCCCGCCAGCTGCCTTGATGCGGCGCAGGGTCTCTTCGGCGTTGCTCCTGCCGGCGATGACGACCTTGGCGCCCTGACGGGCGAAAGCGACCGCAGTGGCCTGGCCAATGCCTGTTCCGCCGCCGGTGACGATGGCAACCTTGCCTGTGAAGTCCAAGAGTTGTTCGGGCATGACCCTCTCCTTTGGTTCAAACACACCAATGACAAGCCCTCGGTTTCCTGGGGACACCTGCGCGCGCCGCGCTCGGGCCTCAAGGCGCCTGACAGAGCAATTGCTTTCTAATCAAGAATAAAATCACGAAATAATGTGTCAATATAGAGATTTCGTATATGTTGTCGCCGATTTTTCGGGATAAAATTGCACAGTCTGAACCATTTGTGCGTCTCTGATCCACCAGGGTTCCAAAACCGCGCCTCCCAAGCGCGCAACAGTGCGACGGGTTTTTCCCGGCAGCAGTCAGCCCTGGAGCAACTCCGGCGCCATCGGATCATCGCCACCACGCGTGCAACGCCTTTCCGTTTCCGCGTATAATCCCATGGCGGGCCTTCCCCCACCCACCTGAATCGTTTGAACAAGTTGTATACATTGCGCGGGACTGAAGACAAACTGATGCTACACAGGTACCCCGCAGGACACATCCCGTTCCCCGCATGCCGCTGGCGACCGGAAGTGTGACCCGACTGGAGGGGATGGAGGTGGCTATGACCAGCGTCGGGTCGCCCGCATCGGCACAAAGCATCTGGGATCTCCTGGACAACCCCGCGTTCCAGTTCCAGCTGAAGCAGTTTGCCGAGAAGTGCATTCCCTGGGAGGCGTTCCTGGCCCAGGACATGCCCCAGGGCCTGAGCCCCCTCCGCACCTGGGAGCTTATGCTGCGGCTGAGCCGTTCCATGGGCATCGAACTGCCGATCCCCGACTTGAACAACAACGAGCACTGGTACCGCCGGACCCACGAACTCACCGACGTGATCGGCATCGTGACCCGCGCTTGCGGCCCGGATTCCCATCTGCACCGGACCATGACCTCCGCCGGAGGCCAGCACTTCCTGATGAACGTGCGTATCGCGGAAACCATCGCCGCCACCCACCTGGATGGCCTTTCGATCTCCGTGGAAGATGCCGACATCCTGCTGCGGCTGGACCGGACCCCCCGGAGCGCGACCGAACGTCTGGTGGCCAACACCTTCGGCGCCATCGACCATCTTCCGGACCTGCTTAACGAGCCGTTTTCCCGGGCCCTTTTCGGGCACCTGCGCGACCTGCTGCTGGACGGCGTGGAGACCCGGGCCCTGGAGAAGTCCCCGGCACCCCTGGGCACCGGACTGTTCGAATGGCCCGACGACATGACCGAACACTACGCTGACCGGCAGATGGACTACTTCGCCGCCTATGCCAACCACGAGACCGGAAGCGAGGACGACCACGTGGTCCTGCGGGCCCTTATCCTCACCGACGCGTTCCGCTTCTACCGCCCGCTCAAGGAGGTCAGCAATCAGGTCGGGCGGCTGGTCGCCCACTTGTACGCCCTGAAGCACAACCTGCCCGTGCTCGGCCTGCTGCCGGCCTCCAGGGTCAAGCTGGACTGGAACGAAGGCCGCATCCTTCCGCCCTTGGTCTCATTCGACCGGCCCACCTTCGAGGATGTCCGCAAACGCAGCCCCGGCGATCTCACCTGCCTCCAGACCCTGGCGGCGCAGTTGAGCCTGGTCGCCCTACGGATCGTCGAGCGCTACCTGGACGAATGGGAGAGCCGGGACCGCCAGCTGCGCCAGATGCTCAAGAAGGACCTCGACCTCAACGACCGCCAGCGTGCCATTCTGGGCCGGGCGCTGCGCAAGCCCGAGGCCGAGTTTACCATCCGATACCACAAGACCAACCACGGCATCGCCTACCCCACGGCTCGGCGCGATTTCCTGGAACTGGTGGAAGCCTCGTACCTCACGGTCGAACAGCGCGGGAAGCGGTTCGTGTTCCTTCCGAGCCGCCGGCTCCAGGAAATGGTCCCGGACGCCTCCTCCCTGACCCGTCTCCGCGGCTTCACGGTCGATATGAGCAAGCCGGCCAGTTCAATCCTCGACCTCCCCAAATAATCACGACGACAGGCCCGCCCGGCAGCTGCGATGCCGCCGGGCGGGGGGTGAGGCATGTGCCGGCTGCTACTCAGCCTTCGCGGCTTCGGGCGCGGGCAGCGGCCACATCTGCCAGAAATCGCAGTAGGCGACCCACAGGGGGAAGTTTAGCCCCAGCATGAAGGTGGCGCTGGTGAAGATCTTGTTGGGATAGGGCAGCTGGCCGAAGTGCCAGGCGCAAACGGCGTTGGTGACGTGATAGGCGACGACAGCCACCACGATGGCCAGCCACATGAACCAGGCGAATCCGGATTTCCACAGGATTGGACCCGTGGTGAGCGCCGGGAGCGGAATCCCGCCGCGGTAGAAAGGCAACGGACCGGGCGCTCCGGGGACGAAGCTCCGGTAGCTAAAGTTGAGGAGCTTGATGACACCCATGTAGGGATGGGCCACATGTCTGCCCACCAGGTGCACGAGCGCGAAGGCCACCCCGGTGCCCACCAGACCGATGAACGCCGTGAGCGTCATGCCACGTCAGGGCTGGACCGTGGTCCAGCTCGCGGTAGGAGTGAGGCCTCCCAGGATGGGCTTCCTTTCAGATCAAGAATGAAATCACGATAAGGTGGCGTTCGGTTTCATCCCTGCGTTCACCAATTGCTGACCGAACATGCCGCGGAGGTCGGCCTCAACCCGTCATGAACCTGTCAGACCCATCATGGCATGCAGGCCGCTTGATGCTGCTGAGACCGGCCGCTTCTACCATGGACAGCAGCAAGCAGGCAAGGAAGGTGGACGGTTGACCCGGCTCGCACCTTTTCATCCAGGCTGATCCGCGGCAGGCCGTTTCGAGCATGGAGGGCCCGCCCTGGGTTCAGGAGGTCGCAGTAGGAGCCCAAGGAAATGCAACCGGCCCATGGAGGTGGATGCCCACCAGGCGTTGGATCAGGGTCTCTTTGCCGCGGCCCTGCTGATGCCGCTGGAGTCGCTCAAAGCCCTCATTGATCCCAGCCGAGGTTACGAACGTGGTCATCGAAGTTTTTCGCACCCATTGCTGGAGTGCGATCTGTGGCAGGTATCCGGTCGAGACGGTGGCCTCGGTGGTGGCCGAGGCGCTCGCGGGTGACCCCAGTGAGCCAGGCTGCGAGGATCCGCTGAGGACTGGACTGTCCAAGGTGCATGACGTCAGCTCCCTGATGCGCGCTGAGTTGGGAATCAAGCACCAGGCCGACCAGCTCAAGGACGACTTCAAGTCGAAGTGGCTGGACGCCATCCGGATGAAGGTCCGGTTGCCTATTATGCGGAAGCGAGAGTCTCCTTCTATGTCCATGCAGGCGCCCGATGGGGCGAGATCCAGTCAGACATCAGATTCGGTTCAGCCCCTGCCCTATGGGGCCGCGGCCGCGGCGGGCCCGGCAGGTTGCCCCGGAACCACCATCCGCAGTCCTCCCGGGATCATGATCAGCCCATCCGGGCCGCCCTGGCTCGGAAGGCGCCAGTCGATCTCCGGACTGCCGCGCACGGCCATCACCAGCGCGTGGCCCGGTCCCGGACACAGCTGGATGGTGTTGCCGAGGTCGGCGCTGTCCTCCGGCCTGGCGCCGGGAGGCGCGAAAGGCGGGAAGATGCCGAAGCGGGGGAGCAGATCCCGGCTCTCGGGCGGATCCACCAGCGCCTCTCCGGTCCAGGTGGCCGGATCGATCACCAGGATCTGCCGGGAGTGCCTGCCGGATTCCTGGTTCAGGACGAACAGGCGTCCCTCGGATACGAGGAAATCCATGGGGCGCAGTTCCAGGTCCCGGCCCTGGCGGCTGGGGATGTGGGCCGGAATCCGGGTGGCGCGGCCCCTGGGATGCGCCGCGCTGGCCTGGGGATCCACCTGGAAGCTGTGCCGCTGGCTGCGCGGGCCGATGGCCGAGAGATAGAGCCATCCACTGGCAGGATCCAGGCTGCCGATGAAATTGGACCAGTCGGAGGTGTCCTCGGCGCGAGTGAGGGGCCAGAAACTGGCCACCGTGCCGTCCGGGGCAATGAAGACGATCTTGTTCTCCCTGAAGGGGATGCCCAGGTACAGCCGGCCTGCACGGTCCAGGTGGAAGAAGTCGGGATAGGGCAGCACGGCCCGGGCCATGGGGCCCCTGGCATCGTTGGCGCGGGTCTCCTCGTTCCGGGGGCGGCCGGCGACGCAGCGGAGCGATCCATCCGGGTCCAGGGTGAACAGGAAGGTGCCCCCATCGTCTCGCGCGGCTGAAGCGTAGTTTTGCGCGGCCAGGACCACATGCCATGGGCTGCTCTCGGCGCTCTGGGGCGGGCGCACGGCGACGGCGGACAATCGCAGGCCTCCCCGGGCCTTGAAGGGCCGGTGCAGCCACGCTTCGGCCTTGGCCTCGAGGGCGGCGTTGTCGAGCACGGGGCGCACCTGGTGGGCCGGGTCCACGAACCATAGGCCTTTCGAGTCCGCCACCAGCCAGCCCCGGTAGAACTCGGCCATGGCCGGGTCCTCCACGAAGCGGACGGCGAAGACGTCGTGGAACGGCCCGGGCTGCCCTTCCGCGGGGGGACCAAAGGAGCCGGCCACCGGAGCCAGGGCCCAGGGAACCAGGTGCAGGGCCACCTGGGTGCTGCGGAGGGGGTCGTCCCGGTCTTCCACCCGCACCGCCGCCTCCAGTTCGAGGGGGGATGGGGGAAGCTTCAAGGTCACGCTGTCCCCTTCGGCAACGTCCAGGGTGGGCCCCGGGTCTCCGCCCAGGGTCCAGCGCCAATGGCCCGCCCGCCCGTCCTCGGCCGTCACCTTGAGACGCAGGGTGGAACCGCAGGGCACCAGTCCCTGGGCCGGCACCCCGGTGATATGCACCTGGGCCAGCAGGGCGCCGCCGGCGCCGAGCAGGAGTGATAGGAACCAGTGCTTCCAGCCTGTCATGGGACCTCCCGGACGATACACCTATTAATGAGACATAATGGGCTCAAAGTTCCGGAATTTCAGCCCCCTTGAACCGGTTTTTCCGGAGCCCCTCATGGAACGGCAGGAAGCCCTTAGCGGTGATCTTGAAAATGAGCCGAATCAGTCTCATTTCCCGGAGTCCAGGAGCGGTCCTGGGATGAATCCCTACCTGACCGAACTTTTCAGGTGGCGCGCAGGGGCGGATCAGGTGCGGGCCGCACATTGTTCCTGGGACGGGAGGGTCCACCCCCGACCTTGGAGGGAAAACCCTCCATCTCCTTTGGAGGTGAGCGATGTTCACGACAGCGGCGAATCAACGGACCAGCCTGAACGGCCTTGATTACCAAGCCCAGGACATGACGGCAACCATGCCCGGAGAACGGCTGGAAGAAGCCATCCGGATTCTGGAGAAGGCCATCGATGCAACCACGTTGCCGATGGTGAAGAACAAGGCTGTAGCGCCGTGGGTGAAGGATCTGCGCAAGGGAAGCGCCGTGTCCCACTTCACCTGGATGGGGCTGTTCTGGTCCATCAAACTGGAATGCTCCGCCAAGGACATTATGGAGTCCAAGGTGGAACTGGCCTGGGCCATCCAGTCCACGGTCTGCACCACCAAGGTCCTGGCGTTGAAGGATGTTTCCGATCGATCCTTCACGGATTTCCTGAAGTCGGTGAAGGCCAGCATCCCCGACCTGCTCGTCGACTACGCCGTGAGGACTTCCCTCCCGTAGCCTGGCTTATCGTAGAGCAGAGCAAATGGGATCGAGCCGTGCGACTCTCAGTGAATACAGACACCTGAATTCCGCGCCCAAAGACTTTGGAATTCACCCGATGAGAGAATCGAGATCGTTGAGTGGCAGGAGCAGAACCGGCACAATGGCACACACAGACCCAGATTTCCCCGTTTCGAGTGATCCGAGTTCACGGCGCGAAGCCTTGCTGCGGATTCTCTCCGCGGGAGCCTTTCTGGTCTTCTTCCAGTCTTTTCTTGTAGCTCCGCTAATACCTTCACTTGCGATTGAGTTTCACGCCTCCACAAATCTCCTGGGCATGCTCGTGCCGGCGTACATGCTGCCGTATGGCCTATCGACCCTGTTCTACGGCCCGCTTTCGGATCGCGTTGGACGGAAACCGGTCATCTTGACGCTGCTTGCAATGATGGTCGTGACCACGGCCGGCGTGGCGACGGCTCGCACCGCCCATCAGATGCTGGCGTGGCGGTTGCTAGGCGGTATTGTAACGGGTGGAATCGTACCGATCGCACTGGCGCTTTTGGGCGATCTTTTTCCCTACGCGGAGCGGGGGCGAGCGCTCGGATGGATGTTCGGCGCAATCGCTGGCGGAATGGCTTTCGGATCGACCCTCGGTGCGTTCTTGAATCCAATCATCGGCTGGCGCAGAGAGTTCCTGATAACCGCCATGCTCAGCGGGATCACGCTTGCATTCGCCATCCGCCTGCGGCACAGCTTCGGGAGCAGGCTGCCTCAGCATCCCCTGAGCGCCCGTGAAGTGATCTCCGGGTATATGGGTCTGTTTTCTGATCCCCGTGCTGCAAGGGGATACATCTACATCCTTCTTAATGGGATGTTCCATTCAGGCGTGTTCTCGTGGCTTGGTCTGTACTTTTCAGAGCGGTATCACCTCGGCGATAAAGGCATCGGATTGGCCCTGCTGGGCTATGGCGTTCCAGGAATGCTGCTGGGACCCGTCATCGGGCATGTCGCGGATCGGTACGGACGAAAGCACATCATCCCAATCGGGATCTGGATCGCTGCCGTCTCCGCTGCCGCGCTCATTCCCCGTTCACCTTTGATTTGGCCGGTCATCATGACGGCGATCCTGTCCCTCGGCTATGACATGAGTCATCCGCTCCTGGCCGGGATCATCACCTCCGTAAATCCAGTACGACGCGGACTCTCGATGGGCATGAATGCGTTCGTCTTGTTCAGCGGCTTCGGCTTGGGCACATTGATCTTCGGGGTGTTCCTGAGAAGCGGGTTCACCCTGTCGCTCGCCATCTTCGCTGGCGCTCAGCTCTGTATCGGATTGCTTGCCATACCGCTTTTCAGCGGCGAAGACGCCTCGGCGGGTGATCAATCAAAAATCGCCCTATTGGGATCTTCGAACCCATAATTCGCCGGGGATGGATTCATGAATGTCATACAAGGATCAACGGTCGTAGCCGCGGCCTTCACCGCCGGAGCGCTCAACTCCGTGGCCGGTGGCGGAACCCTGGTGTCCTTCCCCGCCCTGCTGGGCATCGGCCTCACCGGCCAGCAGGCCAATGTCACCAGCACCATCGCGCTCTGGCCGGGTTCCATCGGCGGGTTCGCCGGCCACCGCCGGGACCTGGCCGGCACCCGGGAATTCGCCCTGCGCCTGGTCCCGCCTTCCATCGCCGGCGCCCTGGTGGGCGCCGGGTTGATGCTCGTCACGCCCCACCAGGTCTTCGACCACCTGATTCCCTGGCTGATCCTCACCTCCACACTGCTCATGGCCGCCAACGACCCCTTGTCCCGGTGGATCCAGGGGAACCATGGGGAAGCGCGCTCCCGGGCCTGGTGGACCGGCGCCATCGCCTTCCAGTTCCTGGTGGGGATCTACGGTGGCTATTTCGGCGCGGTTATCGGCATCCTGATGCTGGCGGCCCTGAGCATGCTCGGGCTCAAGGACATCCACCAGATGAACGGCCTGAAGAACTTCCTGTCCCTGTCCATCAACGGGGTCGCCATTCTGGCTTTCCTGTCCTACGAATTCCTGTTCCGGCCCGGCAACATCGCCTGGTGGGCCGTCGCCATGATGGCCGTGGCCGCGGGCCTGGGCGGCCTGTTCGGATCGCACATGGCGCACCGGGTCGGCCGACGCGCGGTACGGCTGTTGGTGATCGGGATCGGGTTCGTGCTGACCGGGTGGTACTTTTACAAGATGCACGGCGCCTGACCGGGTCGTTCCGGGGCGTTCTCCACCTGGAAGTTGCCCCAGCCGTTTTCCTGCCCTTCCCCGGACGGCACGCAGGCCGCCGAGGCACCGGCCTGGAAGGTGCGGTACCTGCGAATGCGACAAGCTCTGCCTCGTCTACATCGGAAAGGCAGAATCGCTCCCCGCGCCCAGCGCCACCACCCGCTCCACCAGTTCTTCCAAGTCCTTCCCTTCGGTTCGGTGATTGCAGATGGCCGCCCGCAGGCAGAACCCGCCCCGGATGCGGTAGGGGCTCAGGACGCAGAAACCCGATTCCTGCAGCGCGACCAGGATCCGCTCGTTCGCGCGGTCAAGCTCGGCTGCATCGAGGCTGCCCCGGTACCTGAAGCACACGATGTTCAGCGCGACCGGGCTCATGAGTTCCAGGTCCGGGTGGCCCGCCACCCGTTCCCCCAGGTGGCTGGCCTGGGCCGCGTTCTTTTCGAAGACCCCAGCCAGCCGCGCGGTGCCCAGGACCTGGAAGGTCATCCAGATCTTCAGGGCGCGGTCCCCGCGGCTCAGGAGCGGGCTGAACGCGTTGAAGGCGTGGGAGCCGTGGGGGGTGAGGCCGCCATCCAGGGTGCTGAGGTACTCGGCGTCGGATTGGAAGGTCTCGCGGTGGAGACCGCCGTCGCGCACCAGCAGGCAGCCCGCGTCGTAGGGGACCTGGCCCCATTTGTGCAAGTCGAAGGCGAGGGAATCGGCGCGCGTAAGGCCCTGCAGGCGGGGGCGCAGCTTCGGCGACAGCCAGCCCAGGGCCCCGATGGCACCGTCCACGTGCAGCCAGAGCCGGTTGCGGTCCGCGAAGGCGCGCAGCGCCTCAAGGGGGTCCAGGGCTCCCACGCCCACCGTGCCTGCGTTGGCCACCAGGCAAAACGGGCGCAGGCCGGCCTCACGGTCCCGGGCTACCGCCTGGGCCAGGGCCTCCAGGTTGATGCGGCCCTGGGGGTCGGTGGGCACCAGGTGGACGCCTTCGCTGCCCAGGCCCAGGAGCTGGGCCCCCTTCAGGATGGAGTTGTGGGTGGCGTCCGAGGCGTAGATGCGCAGGCCCGTGACTGCCCGGGCACCCTCCGCCTTGACGGCGCCCTGGGTGGCCCAGTGGCGCGCCACGGCCAGGGCCAGGAGGTTGGCCATGGAGGCGCCCCCGGTGAGGATGCCCGAGGCGCCGGCCGGAAATTCGAACCAGTCCTTGAACCAGCCCAGCACCTGCTGTTCCAGGTGGACGGGGCCCTGGTTTCCGCCGAAGACATTGGCGTTCCCGGACCACTTCCCCTTGCAGGTGCTGCGGCGCCAGATCGCGCGCCGATTGCAGGCCCGGGGCCTGGAGGTGGGGCCCGAGGAGGTGCTGGTGACCAACGGCGCTTCCGAGGGGCTGTCCCTGGCCCTGCGGCTCCTGCTGGAACCTGGGGAACTCGTCGCCTTGCCGTGTCCCTCGTTCTTCGGCGTCCTGGACGCCGCGCGGAGCGCCGGAGCCCGGGTGCTGGAGTTCCCGGAGGGGCCCGGAGGCCCGGGCCTGGAGCCATTCCTGGCGGCCTGCGGCCGCCACCCGGTCAAGGCCACCGTTCTGATGCCCTCTTTCTCCAACCCCACGGGCATCCTCATGGCGCCCGGGGACCAGACGGCCTGGATGGAGGCCCTGCGGGACCGGGGGGTGGCCCTGGTGGAGGACGACATCTACGGGGAACTCGCCTTCGACGGCAAGAGGCCGCGGCCCATGATGGCCTTGGCTGAACCGGACGGCCCTCCCTGCTTCCTGGCGGGGTCTTTCTCCAAGTCCCTGCTGCTGGGTGGGCGGGTGGGCTACATCGTGGCGCGGGCCCCCTGGATCGAGCGCCTGACCCGGCTCAAGGGCTCCTCCACCCTGGGCAATGCGACCCTGTCCGAGCACCTGGCGGCGGCCTGCCTCGAATCGGGGCTCCACGACCGGCACCTGAGGCGGTTCGTGCCCGCGCTCTTCCAAGGGATCGAGGCCCTCCGGCAGGAGGTGGCCCGGCATTTCCCTGCGGGCACCCGGGTCTCCAGGCCCCAGGGCGGCTTCCTGCTCTGGATCGAGCTGCCCGAAGGGTGCGACGCCCTGCGCCTGTTTCACGCGGCCCGGGAGGCCCGCATCAGCCTCGCGCCGGGCTGCATCTTCAGCCTGGGGCCGGGACTGGAGCGGTATCTCCGCCTCAACGGCGGCGCCACCCTGCGCAACCCCGGGAGCATCGCGACCCTGGGGCGGCTGGCCGCGGCCCAGCTCTGATCCGCTGCTAGAACCGGTTTCGGGAGGCGGGAATCGCCCAGGTGTCCCCGCCTAGGCCATGGCGCCGGAACAGGGAACTGGCCTCTTCGCTGGTCCATTTCTTCCAATGGGGATCCAGGTGTTTCCCATACCATTCCTTGGCAAAATCCCAGAACCGGGAAAGTGGCTGGATATCTCCCTTGGCAATCCGGTGTCGCTGGCACCAGGCATCCACCTCGGCTTCATTTTCGAAAATCAGCATGTTGCTGCATGAATAAACGACATTGTCCCAACACTTCCGCATGGGGATTGGAAAGTGGATCAGGTACTGGCCCTCGACCATCCGGCCGGAGCGGATGTGCAGATCCACCGGCCTGCCTTCGGCCCCGAAAGAGGTGCTGATGGTGACATCCTGGTCCACCAGAGCGGCGATGCCCAGCGAGCACCAGCCGCAGTTGCCCCACCAGGCCCGGTCCCCGCTGCGAACCCAGAAGTTGGTGGGAGCCAAAGAGAAAGGGTGGATCGCCCAGATGCCTGGCTGGTGGGGGTGCAGGACCACCCCGTGATCCTCCGCCAGGCGGTACAGGGCCGAGACCGCCTCTTCCTCCGAAAGATCGAGCATCCGGCAGAGGTCCTCGGGGATGGGGGCATTACCGTGATCCAGGATGTAGCGGATGATGGTGTAGTGTCTTGAAGGTGCTCCGTTCCATGCTCGAATCCTACGCTCCTGGGGCCCGGGAAGCCTTCAAAGATGCCAGAACAGCCAACTCCAGCCGTTGAATACCTCCATAATCGAGGGATGCGCTATGTGGAACCCCTCTTCCGTCCGCCCAGCGAGGCCCATTCCTTCATCCTACAGGCCACCCTCGGCTGCTCCTGGAACCACTGCACCTACTGTGCCATGTACCGGGGCAAGCCCTACCAGGTGCGAAGGCTGGAGGAGGTGGTGGCCGACATTCCCAGGCCCAACACCCCTGGCGCGGAGGAGGTGCGGCATGTCTTCGTGGCGGACGGCGATCCGCTGGGCATGGACCTGGGGCACTGGGAGCCCATCCTCCTGGCGCTCAGGGCCGCCTTCCCCAGGCTGCGCAGGGTGAGTACCTACGCCACGGCGCGCAACATCCTGGACAAGACCCCGGAGCAGCTCCGGAGCTTGCGGGAACTGGGCCTTTCCCTGCTCTACATCGGGCCGGAATCCGGGGACGACCCCACCCTCAAGAGCCTCGCCAAGGGCAGCGATGCGGCCGACCATCGAGAAGCGGCCAGCCGTGCCAGGGCGGCAGGCATGGAGCAGTCGGTCATCTTCCTTCTGGGCGCCGGCGGCACGGGGCGCAGCGAAGAGCACGCCAGGGCCTCCGGGCGACTCGCCACCGCCATGAATCCCCGCTTCCTCTCCACCCTGACCCTCACCGTCGTCCCCGGCACGCCGATGGCCAAGTTGCAAGGCCAGGGACGCTTCGTGTTGCCGGACGTGCCCGGATTGCTCCAGGAGCTGGCCTGGTTCGTGGAAGAGACCCACCTCACCAACGGCATTTTCCGCTCCAACCACGCTTCCAATTACCTGCCCATCGGCGGTCGCCTGCCCGGCGAGCGCGAGGCGATCCTGGCCGCCATCCGCGCCGCGCTGGAGGGCCACACCCCGCTGCGGCCCGAGTGGCTGCGGGGCTTGTAGGGCTGTTCGTGCCGCTCAACACCATCAAGGCCGTCTTCTTGAAGGCGGCGAGGGCCTCCGTCGGGATGGGCATGGCCATGAAAAGGTCGGCTCTTAAAGGCAGCGGTTCAGGTCCTTCAGCTCGACCAGCAGGTGCTCAGCCCGGCGTTGGCCGAAGGCGGCGACCAGCCGGTCCTGGAGGCCGTGCCAGAGGGGCAGCGCCTCCCGAAGCAGCGCCCGCCCATCGTCCGTCAGCTGGATCATCCGGGTTCGCCGGTCGGCTCCCTCTTCGATGTGCACCAGCCCGCGACGCTCCAGCGGAGCCAGGTTTCGGGGCAAGGTCGTCCGGTCCAGGTCCAGCTTTTCGGCGAGCAGCCTGACCTGGATCTGCCCCGAAGTGTGCAGGGTCACGAGAATCGGCACCTGGGTGCTCTTCAGGCCGCAGGGGGCGAACGCCTCGTCGAAAGCCTTGGCCAGGAGCCGCGCCGTCTTCCGCACATTGAAGCCCAGACACTGGTCGGCCATGAGGCGAAGCGGATCGGGGTCGGCATGAGGACGTGGCATATTCACAGTATATGCACCCATTTCGAATCATGAAGGGAAGCACCGCATGAAGGCCCGGAAGGCCTTCCTGGAGCCGCGCAGGCGGAGCTTGCGCGTGAGGATGGCGGGCAGAATGCCTTTCAACCCGGACGCGATCGCCACCCACGTGGGGCCGTCAGCCATCACGGTCACGTCCGGGTTCCCTTCCAGCCCCGGGGCGACCCGCAGACGCCCCTGGCTCAGGATGGCGGTCGCGCCGCAAGGGTCAGCTCCCGTGAATTCAAAGTGGACGGCGACCTCCAGCCCCTCGGCCTGACCCGGCTGGAAGAGGATGGGCAGGGCCTGGAGGAAACCCCGGGCCGTGGTCAGGCGGTTTCCCGAACTCACGATGCGGATCCGCTCCGGCTGGAACCGGGCCCGGGCGTGAACCTCGGCATCCGACCCGCGGATGACGTGGATCTGGCCGCCCCGGTCCAGGAGTTGGCGCACCAGGTCCTTCCCCCTGGGCGCCGGGGGCTTCGGCCTCCCCTGCCCGACCGGGCACACCGCCATGCAGTTCATGCAGGCGTGGTTGGCCCCGGTCGTCAGGGATTGCCAGATGCCCATGGTCTCCTCGGGCCTCACGCGCTTGCGGTAGTCCCGCCGGTCCCGGCTGTCCACCAACGTCTCCACCCAGGCGTTGAAACCGCCCAGGCGGAAGCGGTAGTTGTGGGCGGCACAGTTCACGAGGCTGAAGGCGCCGTCCTTCCCTATGGCTCCCGTGGGACAGGCTTCCACGCAGAGTCCGCACCCATTGCAGGGGCTCCGTTCCAGAGGCGCACTGGTGCCGGCGGCAGGCCGGTCCACCAGCACCGCGGCCAGGACCACGGCCGCCCCGAATTCCGGGTGGAGCAGAAGCCGGTTGTGCCCCCTGGTCCCCAAACCAGCCTGCTCGGCCAGGACTTTGTGGGCCAGGGGCCAGATCCTGCCTTCCCGGTGCACGTCCATGGGGAAGCTGGCATGGACGGCCACGCTCCGCAGGCCAGCCTGCTGCAGGCGCCGGCTCAGCTCCGAGGCAGCCCTGTCCACGCCTTCCTCGGCGAAACGGGCACTGCGGTTGGCCACCCCCATCCAAGGCCCGCGGAGTGCGTCGGCATTGACGCGAGCCAGGAGCGACACCACCGACTTCACGCCAGGAAGCATGGCTTCCATGGCCGCGGCATCCCCTTTGAGGGCCTCCCGCTCCACTTCCACGACGCCCGCAGCGTCGGCGCCGCAAGCGAGGGCGAGCTCCCGGAGCCAGGCCGGGTCGAGCAGGTCCGGCAGCGGCGTGGCTGGGATGGGAGGGCGGTGGGGGTCCAGGGAGGGTTCGGGTGTTGTGAGGTTTTGGTGCATATGCACATTCCTTGGCGAAAATTCAGCGGGTCGAGGCCATGCAGGATGCCGGCCGTATTAGGAGCATATGCACTCTTTTCGTTGAAGGCAAGAAAGGACCAAGTTCCGGCATTCACGGGCAAGATCGTTGAACGTATCCTCAGCTCAGGCAAGCATCCTCAAGGAGCGGACAATGACAGCAGGACAGGAACCGATTGCAAGCACCAGGATCGCCATCGTCACCGGCGGGAGCCGCGGTCTCGGCCGCAACACGGTGCTCAGCCTCGCCCAGCGGGGCGTCAACTCGATCTTCACCTTTCACTCCCATCGCGCGGAGGCGGACAAGGTGGTCGCCGCGGCCGGCGAGATGGGAGCCAAGGCCGTCGCCCTGCACCTGGACATGGGCGATGTCGGCGCTTTCGACGCCTTCGTGCGAAGCGTGCGGTCGACCCTCGCGGGCCTTGGCGCCGAGCGTTTCGACTACCTCGTCAATAATGCCGGGACCTCGCACCACAACGCCTTCGACCAGACCACCGAAGGGGAATTGGACCGTCTCTACGAGGTCCACTTCAAGGGCGTGTTTTTCCTGACCCAGAAGCTTCTGCCGCTGATCAAGGATGGTGGGCGGATCACCAATATTTCGTCCGGCCTCACCCGCATGACGATGCCGGGGAGCGGCGCCTACGCGTCCATGAAGGGTGCCATTGAAGTTCTGACGCGCTACCTTGCCAAGGAGTTGGGCCCCCGCGGGATCGCCGTGAACACCGTCGCCCCTGGCGCGATCGCCACCGACTTCAGCGGCGGAATGGTCCGGGACAATCCCGAGGTCAACAAGCGCGTCGCGGACATGACGGCGCTCGGCCGCGTCGGTCAGCCCGACGACATCGGGCCGATGATCGCGGCCCTGCTTTCGGATGAGAATCGATGGGTCAACGCCCAAAGGATCGAGGTCTCGGGCGGCATGGGCCTCTGAGCCGGGCAGACAGTATCATTGGAGAATGGCGCTGAACGCGGTTCGACCAATCATCAAATGGGCGGGTGGAAAACAGTCACTTGCGGGGACCCTGGTCTCCATGTTCCCCGACTTCGAAGGGCGATATTTCGAGCCGTTCATGGGCGGCGCGAGTGTCCTGCTCACGCTGGCGCCATCGGTGGCGCTCGTTGGCGACGAGAATCGCTGGCTGACGGATACCTACCGGGCCGTCATCGGGTCGCCTGACCTGGTATCGGCGCAGCTGGATAAGCTGGTCAATACCGAAGAAGAATACTACAAGAATCGATCCATTGACCCGAATGACGTTTCACTGATTGAGCGTGCCGCTCTCTTTATCTACCTTAACAAAACTTGTTTTCGTGGACTCTATAGGGTCAATAAAAAAAATCGATTCAATGTGCCTTATGGGGCCTACAACAGGAAATATCATGACCTGGAGAATCTGAGAAGTTTTTCCCGACTGGCCAAGAATTGGATAATCAATACTGGTGATTTTTCTCAATCAATCAAGGGCATCAAAAAAGATGATTTTGTCTATTTTGATCCACCCTATTATAAACTCGGCGGGTATTCCGATTTCAATCGTTATACCGACGGTAAGTTCATGGAACATGATCACATCAGATTAGCTGAAGCCTGCCTCGAACTTGACGCGAAAGGAATTAAATTTGCCGTCAGCAACAGCAGGACAGAATTCATTGCTGATTTGTTCTCGAAGTTCAATTGCATTAAAATCGATAACAGACGCGAGATCAATCTAAATGTTAAAGGCAGGACGGTTAATGAGCTATTTATCACTAATTATGAGATCGAATCGTAGGCCGTCTCGTCGATCTTTCGGGCGCAAACAGGCCCCCCGCTTCGATGCCGGGCGGGCGCCAGGGGCCGGCCGGTCCAGGAAACGCCGGCCGTCCATGGCGAGAAAAGGGAATATGTCGCACAATCTTGGGAAGGGGGATTCCATTTCGGAAGCCTTCCAGATGTTATGCCCCGGACGGCCGCACCCGCTTCCCATACCGAGGACCCGGCAACGGGCTCTGAATGAGCCGAGACGGCAGGAGATACCATGAACAAGATCGAGACCCTCGCTCCCTCCCTGCGCGCCAAGATCGTGCTTGGCGATCGGAACTATCAAGACGACCCTTCGACCCCGGTCTCCAACTTCCTCGCCAGGACCAAGCGCCACTGCAACGGCGGCAAGACGGTCGACGCGGGGCTCTGGCTGCGCGGGCATTGCGACCGGGGCGGCAAGGTGTTCCTCACCATGTCGGGGGCGGGGTCATCTTTCCAGATGGGCATCACCCTCAGCGAATTGATTCGCGCCAAGATGATCGCCGGCATCTCCGTCTCGGGCGCCAACCTCGAGGAGAGCCTCTACCGGCTGGTCGCGCATTCCCATTACGCCTACATCCCGGATTACGTGGAACTCACCGCCCAGGAAGAGAAGGAACTCGATCACCAGGGCTTCCGCAGGATCACCGACACCTTCCTGCCGGAGGAGGAGTCGGTGCGCGTCGTGCTGCCCGCCTTCGAGATGCTTTGGCGCGAGGCCCAGGAACAAGGCAAGCCCCGGTTCTGGCATGAATACTTCTTTGAGCTGTTCGAGCGCAAGCTCATCCAGATCGATCCGGGCGCCAACCTGGACGACTGCTGGCTCTATTGGGCCTGGAAGGAAGGGGTGGAGATCTGCGTGGGCGGGGCGGAGGACTCCACCATGGGCAACATCTTCTCCTACTACACCTATGGCGGCAGCCATCCCCTCCTTTCCAAGTATGCCCAGGAGCATCCCATCAGCCCGGAGGTGGTGCACCACTCCTTCCGCTACATGCATCGCCTGGCCGAGTGGTACCTGGAGCACGCCAAGGGGGAGGGGCTGGCCTTCCTGCAACTGGGCGGAGGAATCGCCGGTGACTTCCCGATCTGCGTGGTCCCCCACCTGAAGAAGGATTACCTCGCCGACGAGACCACGGCACAACAGGAGGCGCTGATCCGCCCCTGGGCGGGATTCATCGAGATCCACTCGTCCCCCATGAGCTTCGGCTCCTATTCCGGCGCCGGCGGCAAGGAAAAGATCACCTGGAGCAAACTGGAGCCCAATGCCTTCATGATGCAGATCTTCGGGGACTACACGGAACACTTCCCGGACATCGCCGCCCTGATGCTCCGGAAGTGATCAGCGGCCGGCCCTGGCCGCGCCAGGCAGGAAGCGCATCAGCCCGGCGATGACCACGATGGTCGTCAGGTAGGCGGCGATCTGGGCGCCGCACGGCCTGGCCGTGTAGCCGATGAGGGTGTGGACCAGGCGCCCGCCCAGGCTGTCATCGCCCAGCACCCGGGAGGTGTCCCAGACCGTCGAGGTGAGCACTTCGAAGTGGCCCGCCTGCTGGATCAGCGCGATGGCCTGGGCCGCCAGGCCGGCGGCGAGCAGGGTGATCAGGCCCGAGGCCACCCGGAACAGGTGGCGCGCCGGCACCGTCACCAGGCCAAGGTACATGAGCGCCGAGAGGCAGGCGCCCGCCAGCAGGCCGAGCGCGCCCCCCGCCGCCATGGCCGCGACCGGGGTGTGGCCGGAAGCGGCGATGCTGTACAGGAAGAGGACGATCTCCGAGCCCTCCCGCAGCACGGCCACCCCGCAGACGATCGCCAGGGCAGCCAACGGCTTGCGGCCGGCCGCGACCGCCGCGCCCACCTGGCGCATGTCCTGGGCCATGACGCGCCCGTGGCTGGCCATCCAGACGTTGTGCCAGGCCAGCATCGCCACGGCCAGGAGCAGGATGCTCGCATTGAACAGTTCCTGGCCCGTGCCTTCGAACAGGGCAGCGATCCAGCCGGCGCCTAGCGCGACCAGGCAGGCGCCAAGGGCGCCGGCCAGCACGCCGGAGCCGACCCACAGGCCGCGCCGCGGGACGCCCCGGGTCGCCGCCAGCACGATCCCCACGATGAGTCCGGCTTCAATGATTTCGCGAAAGACGATGACCAGTGCGGCGAGCATCGGGCTACTCCGAAATGATGGCGCCTTGCGCCGTGTCCTTGTGGAATTCGCCAATGAACTCATAGCGTCCCGGTCCCAGCGGCCTGACCCTGATCCGGGCCTTGGTCCCCCCGGGGATGACCTTCTCAATGGCCAGTGGCAGCATCTCGAATTCCTCCGGGGTGCTGTCCTGGTTGGTCACCTCCAGGAAGGCCGGCTTGCCGGTCTTGACGTGGACCTCGGCCGGCGCGAAGCGGTGGTCCTTGATCGTCACCTCGATGGTGGCCGGTTCCTCCCCATGTGCCGCGGGGAGGACGAGAAAGAGGCAGAGGGTGAGCCACACGGCCCGGGGTTCGATGGTTCCAGACATGAGTTCTCCTGATCTAGGGCACAAACAGCCGTTGCCCGATGTATTCGCCCTTGGCCGCTCCCGCTGGGCAGGCGAACAACCCGCCGCCGACGGTGGTCACGAACTGGTTCAGCTTGTCCAGCTTCGACACCTGCTCGAACATCTTGATGAAGCCGGTGCGGGGATCGCGCTGGTAGCAGACGAACAGCAGCCCCGCGTCGTACTCCAGCCCCTGGTGCCAGGGCGGCCAGCGTTCGGCGGTGACGCTCAATCCGTCGTTGTAGTTGTAGGAACGCCGCAGAATCTGCATGCCCTCGTGGCTGTCCTTGTTGGTCAGCCGCACATGGGAGTTCTCCGGGATGACCGGATTGCCTTGGGGATCGGTCGCGCTGAGGTTCACCGGATCCTTTTCGTGCCGTTGGCCCAGGGGCGCGCCCGACAGCTTTTCCCGGCCGAAGGTTGCCTCCTGGAAGGCCACGGTCATGCGGTCCCAATGCTCAAAGGCGATCCGGGACTTGCGCGCCACCACATAACTGCCGCCCTGCATCCAGGCCGGCCCCTCGCTGCCCACCCAGATGAACTTGTCCATCAGCTTGGCATCCCCGGTGGCGGGGTTGCCGGTGCCGTCCAGGAAGCCCATCAGGTTGCGCCCGGTGGTGTGGGGCCCGAAATTCCCGAAGTAGCCCGCCTGCACCCAGCGGAGCTGAGCCACACCCTCGGCCAGGCGCGCCAGTTGGCGCACGGCGTGAAAGGCCACCTGGGGGTCATCGGCGCAAGCCTGCACCGAAAGGTCTCCCCCCGTGCGGCCCGCCACCAGCTGGTCCCCGGTGAAAACGGGCAGGTCCACCAGCCCTTCCGGGCGCCGCGCCGCCAGGCCGTAGCGGTCCTTGCCGTCCTTGACGAACAGCCCGGCGCCGAAGCCGAAGGTCAAGGTCAGCCGGAAGGGCGGCAGGCCGAGCACATCCCCGGTGTCGGCGGCGGGAGCCTGCCGGTCCTGGCTGAGCGGGCCCGCCGTCTGGCCGAGGCTCATGCGGGCGGCGGCGGTGGTCCACCGCTGCAGCAGCGCCACCACGTCCTCGCGCCGGTCGGTGACCAGGTCGAAGGCGGCGAAATAGGTGTTGGTCTGCCCAGGAGTCACGATGCCGCTTTGATGTTTGCCCCAGAACGGCTCGGTCTGGTCCTGGGCCGCCGCGGCGCCGCCGCTGGCGCCCACCACGGCAGCCGTGAGCAGCGCGCGCAGCCTGGACGGTAGGCTCGCTTTCATCGGGAGGCCTCCATCAGGAAGTTGGTATCGTCCTCCACGTAATAGAACCCCTTGCCGTCCGGGGTCATGGCGATGCCGAACAGATCGCCGTTGCCCGGCGGGGTCTGGGCCTGGTTGGCATCGATCCACTGGGCGTAGAGCTGCTTGCCGAGGACCGGGTCGATTTCCACCACCTGCCCGTTCTTGCCGTTGCAGGCCAGGAGATGGCCATTGGCGGTCATGGCGAGGGCCAGCGGCCGCTGCAGCAGCCCGCCGCTGGTGACGGTCCGGCCGGTCCCGGCGCTGCTGGTGCGGGTGAGGGCATCCGCCACGGCGACGATGCGGTTTTCCAATGCATCGGATACATAGAGCGTGCCGTCCGGAGCAAGGGCCAGGCCGGTCGGGCCGACCAGGAAGGCGTCCCGGTCGGCGCGCTGGCCGAAGCCGCCGGCGATGACCGTGCGGCCCGTGATGACGGGCGGTTGGCCCTGGGCGATGGCCAGTTCGATCCGCAGCACCGTGGCCTGCTTCACGGTCACCGGGAAGCCGGTCTGGGGATCCTTCACCTCCGGGCCCGGGACGCCGAAGCCGGCCATGGTGACGAACAGGGTCGCGGTGGCGCCGTTGTCCCGCAGGGCCATGTTGCCCCAGGGCGCGCTGATGTCCGGTCCGGTCCAGGCGGTGACGAACTGGCCGTCGGCGTCCAGCACGATCAGGCCGCCTTCGCCGCGGGTGCGGGTGGTGCCGTCGGTGCTGGGAGCGCTGCCGACAATGACCCAGCCGCTCTTCAGCATGACCATGGCCGTGCTGAGGCCGACGCCGCCGGGAACCTGGGCCAGGCGCTGGGGCAGCTTGGCGAACAGGGTCGTCTTCCTGGTGGCCGGACGGTAATCGATGATGGTCCCGCCGGTGCCTTGCAGGTTCGAGATGTTGTTGAAGTTGTCCACCAGCACATCGCCCTGCTGGATGCGCCCGGCCGAAACCGGGGCGACGAAGACGGCGTAGGGGTTGAGGTCGCCGTTATCGGTCACGGTGGAGGTCAGGGTCTTGTGCCGGTGGATGGTTTCCAGCAGGCCGGCGGGAGTGGCCGCCCGCCCCGGGGCCGCCGCCACGGTGATCAGGGCGGCGAGCGCGAGCCAACCGCTGCCTGGCCGATTGCGTCTGTGCTGCAACATGGTTCGCACTCCCTAGAAAAGAAGGTTGGTCCGCAGTCCCACGACTGTTTCGTTCTTGATGGCCTGCCCCGGGCTGTCGGGGTTCAGGGCTCCGGCGCCGGGCTTGAACACGTACTGGATGTCCGGCTGCAGCTGCCACCACGGGGTGACCGCGTATTGATAGGTGGCCTCGACGAAGGTTTCCGCTCCGCGCACGGGGTAGAACGCGTGGGTGAAGGCGCCGGTGTCCTGGTCGAAGCCGCTGGCGTGGCTGCCCACCTTGGCGTAGCCCATGCCGATGCCGAAGGTGTCGTCGTCGCGATGGGCGAAGGGCTCATGGAAGGTGAAGCCGGCGTTCAGGCTGAAGCTGACCAGGTTGCGATCACCGTCGGGGGTGCCCATGGCCCGGACGAAGAGGTTGATGTTCTGGTCCGGCTCCCCTTTGGCGCGCCAGAGCATCTGGTCGGCCACCGCGTAGAAGGCGTAGTCGCCGTGATGGGTCTGGGCGATGCCGTTGCTCGCGGGGTCGGCCAGGGACCGGCCGGTGGTGTCAAAGCGCAGATCGGCGATCCGCTCGGTGTCGTACCAGACGCCCAGCCGATAGGTGCGGGCCAGGGGTTCCGTCTGGTTGGCCATGATCATCGTGCCGAGCGAGGGATAGGCGAACTGGATCTCGGCGATGGCCAGCGCGCCTCCGTTCAGCGGGAAGCTGGTGCCGCGCGGGTTCCGCTGCTGCGGATCGCCGCTGTGGTTGCTCACCGGACTGCCGTTGAACACCCCGGCCAGCACGGTGAGCGCGTCAACCGGCCGGGCCCGGAAGCGGATGCCCAGGGCCGACAGCGGGTAGGCCGGGCCGCCGCCGGGCAGATCGGCGGAAGGCAGCATCGGCCAGCCGAACATGGTGTTGACGAAGGCGTTCCCGTTGGGGGTCACCATGAATTCCTGGTCGAGGCTTTGCTGCCCGAGCTTGAGGTCGAGCCGGTCCTCTTCGAGGAACTTCTGCTGATACCAGAATTCCCATAGGCGGGTGGCCCGGTCCGCCTCGATGCCGCTGGCGGTCTGCAGGGTGCCGAGGTTTGCCGCGCTGAGGTTGCTGCCATGGATATACAGCCCGCTGACATTCAAGGTGCCGCCACGCCAGTTGAACGCTCGCTGGGTATCGAGCTGCAGCACCATCTGGGTCAGGCCGTCGTACTTGAAGCCCTGCTTGACGCCCCCGCTGACGTTGCCCAGCAATTCGCTGGTTTCCTGCAGGGACAGCGTCATGCCGTAGCGGCTGAGCAGGGTGCGCAGGCCGCCCATGTCGCCCAGCAGGTAGTTGGTGCGGGAGAGGGCATCCAGGAAGCTGGGCGGGCCCGTCTTGACCTGACCGGGGATCGCCGCGGTGTCCGTCGGCGCCGGGACCGGCGGCGGAGCCGCGGAGGCCGGTCCCAGCCCCGACAGCGAGGCTAGGGCGATGCCGGAGAGAGCGACCCGGCTGGCCGCCGCGCGGCGCATGGCTGCGCCGCTGCCCCTGAACAACAGGTTTCTTGACATGCATGTACCCTCGGTCGGCTGGGCCCATCCTCGGCACATCCGGCAGGGCCGCCTTGCGCAAATGATATCGAGTCTCATTCATATTCGCAATGTTAACTTTACCTTTGCATCCTCTTTCCCCTTTTTGGGATGGACGCTTCCAGGTATAGCTATATCAATCAATTACCTTGATTGGGGAAAGTCGCCTGGGCGGCTGGCCGATTGTGACGTTCATCACGTTGAGTCTCAGTATCAACGAAATGATCTTCCATGACTTCGGCTGTTTCCTCGCGGAAGTCACCGGGAATCGTTCAATCGGATAGCGGGAAATGGCACGCCCAGCTCCGGCCGCCCTCGGTGACGGCGGGCGGGTCGACCTCGGCGCAGAGGGCGGCCGCGAACGGACAGCGCGTGCGGAACCGGCAGCCGGACGGGAGGTTCATCGGGCTGGGGATCTCCCCTTCGAGCAGCAGCCGGTCCCGGTCGCGCAGCCTGGGGTCGGGCATGGGCACGGCGGCGATGAGGAAGCGCGTATAGGGGTGCCGCGGGCTGGTGAAGAGGGCTTCGGTAGCGCCCTGCTCGACCAGCCGGCCCAGGAACATCACCCCGACCCGCGGCGCGAAGTGCCGGACCACCGACAGGTCATGGGAAATGAACAGGTAGGTCAGGTCGAACCGGCTTTGCAGATCGGCCAGGAGGTTGAGCACCTGGGCCTTGATGGAGACGTCCAGGGCGGACAGCGGCTCGTCGCAGACGATGAATTCCGGGTTCAGCGCCAGCGCCCGGGCGATGCCGATGCGCTGCCGCTGCCCGCCGGAGAATTCGTGGGGATAGCGGCGCACCCCGTCGGCCCGCAGGCCGACCACGTCCATGAGTTCCAGGACGCGCTCGGCGCGCTCCCTGGGCCCGCCCTGGCGGTGGGTCGCCAGGGGCTCGCCGATGATGTTGCCGACCCGCATGCGCGGGTCCAGGGAGGCGTAGGGATCCTGGAAGATGATCTGCATACGGGTGCGCATGCGCCGCAGGGCTTCCGGCTGCAGGGCGGCGATATCGGTTCCGCCCAGGCTCACCGAGCCGGACGTGGGCTCCACCAGGCGCAGGATGGAGCGCCCCAGGGTGGTCTTGCCGCAGCCGGATTCTCCCACCAGGGCGAAGGTCTCCCGGCGCGCCACCGTGAAGCTGACATCGTCCACGGCCTTGACGATCCGGTGTTCGGTCCCGAAGGCGCCGGCCTTCACCGGGAAGTACTTCTTCAGGCGGGCAACCGCCAGCAGGGTTTCACTCATGGTCCACCGCCTGGTCCGCGAAATTCCAGCAGCGCGCGCTGTGCCCGGCGCCCAGGTCGAACAGCGGCGGCGCCTCGAGGCAGGCCGGCCGCGCGTGGGGGCAGCGCGGGTGGAACCGGCAGCCTTCGGGCAGGCGCAGCAGGTTCGGCACGATGCCCGGGATGGTCTGCAGGCGGCCGTCGGCGTCCATGGACGCGGCCGTGCCCGGGATGGAACCCATGAGCCCCACCGTGTAGGGGTGCGCCGGCCGCTCGAAGAGGTCGAAGATATCGGCCTGCTCCACCACTTGCCCCGCATACATGACCACCACCCGGTCGCACAGCTCCGCCACCACCCCCAGGTCGTGGGTGATCAGGATGGTGGTGGTGTCCAGCCGCCGGCGCAGGTCGCGCAGCAGGTCGAGGATCTGCGCCTGGATGGTCACGTCCAGCGCCGTGGTGGGCTCGTCGGCGATCAGCAGCCTGGGCTCGCAGGTCAGCGCCATGGCGATCATGACCCGCTGGCGCAGGCCGCCGGAAAGCTGGTGCGGGTAGCAGTCGAAGCGCGCCTCCGGCTCGGGGATGCCCACCAGCCGGAACAGCTCCAGGGTCCGCTGCCGGGCCTGCTCCCGGCCCACCGGGCGGTGGATGCGCAGGGCTTCGGCCACCTGGTGCCCGACCTTGTGCACCGGGTTCAGCGAGGTCATGGGTTCCTGGAAGATCATGGCGATCTCGTTGCCGCGGATGCCGCACATGGTGTCGTAGTCCAGGCTGGCCAGGTCGCGGCCCTCGAACAGGATCCGGCCGGCGACGATCCGGCCCGGCGGGGCGACCAGCCCCATGATGGACAGGGCCGTGACGCTCTTGCCGCAGCCCGACTCGCCCACCAGGCCCAGGATCTCGCCGGGGCGGACCGCGAGGGTGACCCCGCTCACCGCCGGCACCACCCCTTCCGAGGTGAAGAAGGAGGTGCTCAGGTTTTCCATGGAAAGCAGCGCGCCGCTTGATTTCATCTGGCCGATCCTGTCGTGTCTACTGCTTCATGTAGGGGTCGAGGGCGTCCCGGAAGCCGTCGCCCATGAAATTGAACGCCAGCACCGTGATCAGGATGAACACCCCCGGGGCGATGGCGATCCACGGCGCGGAGAACAGGTACTCCTTGCCGCTGGTGATGATGAGCCCCCAGCTGGGCGTGGGCGGCTGGGCCCCGACCCCCAGGAAGCTGAGGGTGGCCTCGGACATGATGGCGCCGGGAATGCCCAGGGTGAACAGCACGATCAAGGCGGGCAGGCAGTTGGGCAGGATGTGGCGCACCATGATCACCCGGTTGCGCACCCCGATCGCCCGGGCCGCCTCGACGAATTCCTTTTCCCGCAGGGAGAGCACCTGGGCCCGGACCACCCGGGCGGTCCCGGCCCAGCCCACCACCGCCAGGGCGATGAAGATGTTCACCAGGCTGGCGCCCAGGGTGTACATCACCACCATGGCCAGGAGCAGGGAAGGAAAGGCCAGCACCATGTCGCACAGGCGCATGATGGCGGTGTCGATCCAGCCGCCGTAGAAGCCGCCGATCAGGCCCAGGGCGGTGCCCAGGGCCATGGACAGCAGGGTCGGCACGATGCCGATCCACAGGGAGATGCGGGTGCCGAACATGATCCGGGTGAGCAGGTCCCGGCCGAACTGGTCGGTGCCCAGCCAGTGCGCGTGGGACGGGGCCTGGGTCATGGCGTCCAGGTCGATCTCGAACGGGTCGTACGGACTCAGCAGAGGGGCGAACACGGCCATGAGGACCAGGACCACCACGATCACCGCGCCCAGCGTGGCCAGGCGGTTGCGGCGGTAGGCGGTGACGATGTCCTTCAGGAACGAGGCCGGCGGCGCCTTGGCTTCAGCTTCTTCCATGCGGGTTCCCTTTCCGTTCAGCTGACCTTGATCCGGGGATCGATGAAGGCGTACAGGATGTCCGCCGCCAGATTGCCGAGAATGACCAGGACCGTCTCGAACAGCACGGCCCCCTGGAGCAGCGGCATGTCCCGGGCCTGGATGGCGTTCACCGCGATCCGCCCGACCCCGGGGATGTTGAACACGCTCTCGGTGACCACCGCCCCCGCCAGCAGCCCCGCCACCTGGATGGCCATGACCGTGACCACCGGCAGCAGGGCGTTCTTCAGGGCGTGGCCGAAGATCACCGGCAGTTCGTGCAGGCCCTTGGCCCGGGCGGTGCGGATGTAGTCGTTGCGCATGACCTCCAGCAGGCTGGAGCGGGTCAGCCGGGCGATGATGCCGGCGCTGCTCCAGCCCAGGACGATGGCCGGCATGATGACGAACTTCCAGCCGGCGAACCCGGCCACCGGCAGCCAGCCCAGCCGCACCGCGAAGCACCACTGGAACAGCAGGGCCGACCAGAAGATCGGCATGGACACACCCAGCAGCGAAAAGCCCATGAACAGGTTGTCAGGCAGGGAGTACTTCTTCACCGCGGACAGGATGCCGGCGGGAATGCCCACCGCCCAGGCGAACAGGGCCGCCCACAGGGCCAGGAGCAGGGTGTTGGGAAAGGCGTTCAGGATCAGCGAGGTCACCGGGCGGTTGAGCTTGTACGACTCGCCCAGGTCGCCGTGCAGGGCCCCGCCCAGGAACCGGAAATAGCGGATGATGGCCGGGTCGTCCAGGTGCATCTGGGCGCGCACCCGGGCCACCACGTCGACGCTGATATGCTCCTTCATCATCAGCGCCACCGGATCGCCGGGCACGACGTTGAGCATGAAGAAGATGATGATGGTGATGCCGATCAGGATGGGAATGGAGATGAGCAGGCGTTTCAGGATGAAGCTTTTCATCTATCCGGACTCCCACCGATGATCGAACAAGGATCCCCGGGCGGCCGGTTCCGGCCCCCCGGGGCGTGCGGTTGAACGGCGCTACTGGATGCGCGCGTCGTAGATCGGGAAATCGGACCAGCCGTTCCAGGGCACCACGAACTTCTTGACCTTGGGCTGGACCACGTAGAGGTGCTTCATGGAGAACATCGGCACCCAGACGGCCTGGTCGACGATCAGCTTCTTTTCCAGGCCATTGTAGAGCTTGGCGCGCTTGGCCGGATTGGTCTCCGAGCGGCCGTGGTCCAGGGCGGCATAGACAGCGGGGTCGAGGTTGTTGAAGGAGCGGGCCACGGTCCCCTTGGGGCCGAAGAAGGTGTAGAAGAAGTTGTCCGGGTCGTTGAAGTCGGCGGACCACACATTGCTGTACATCGGCAGCTTGCCTTCCTTGCGGGTGGCGAAGAAGGCGGCCTCGTCCATCTGGGTCAGCTTCACGCGGAACCCGGCCTTCATCACCATGGCCTGGACGATCTCGCCCATCTTCTGCCACTGGGGCCCCTTGCCGGCGATGGTGGCGATCTCCATGTCCACCCCCTTGGGGTAGCCCGCCTGGGCCAGCAGCTGCTTGGCCTTGGCCGGGTTGTATTCGATCTTGGGCTGGGCGGGGTTGTAGCCGATCACCCCGACCGGCAGGATGCCTTGCTCAAGCTGGCCCTGGTTGTAGAACATCTTCTCCAGGATCAGCCTGCGGTCCACGGCCATCTGGAAGGCCTTGCGCACGCGCACATCGTCGAACGGCTTGATCTTCTGGTTGATCGAGTAGTAGTAGATGCCGGCCCGCGGCCCGGAGACGATCTGCTTGCCCCACTTGGGGCTGGCGGTGAAGTACGGGATCTGGGACACGGCGAAGTCGCAGTCGAACAGGTCGATCTCGCCCGCCTCGAAGAGCATGCGCATCGTTTCCGGGTCCGTGACCACCTTCAGGACGAACTTGTCGATCTGCGGCCGTCCGCGCCAGTAGCGGGGGTTGGCCACCAGGATGTGATGGTCGTTCAGGACCCATTCCTTCATCATGAAGGGGCCCGTGCCGCAGGTGCTGTCGGCGGTCTGGCCGTACTTGCCGCCCAGGGGCCGGGTGAACTTCTCGTTCAGGATGGAGGCCTGGGGGCTGGCCATGATGGCCAGGAACGGCACGAAGGCGTTCTCCAGGGTGATCTGCACCGTGTACTTGTCCAGTTCCTTGAGCCCGGAGGTGGCGGGGGCCTTGCCGGCCATCCGCTCCTGGGCGCCGGCGACGAAGTCCAGGATGTCGGTGTTCAGGGCCTTGGTGGCGGGGTCCAGCATGCGGTCGAAGGTGTAGACCACGTCCCTGGCCGTGAGTTCCTCGCCGTTCTGGAACCTGACCCCCTTGCGGAGATGGAAGGTGTAGACCTTGCCGTCCTTGGAGACCTCCCACTTGGTGGCCAGGCCGGGCACCAGGGCGGACTTGCCCGGGGCGGTGGTGACGCACTCGATCAGGCGGTCATAGACGTTCAGCGGGATCATGTAGTCGTTGGTGTTCATCTGCATGTCCGAGGTCTGGGGCTCCTCGTTGTAGGCCATGGTGAGGACCTTTTCCGCCGCCGCGGCCCCAAGACCGCATAGGCCCGCCAGGATCAGCGCCGTAGACATCAGGACGGCGGACCAGCCGTTGCCTGCCCGGCGGCATTCCGAGATCAGCCCAGGGTTCATGGGGGATCCTCCTATGGGAAATTGGGATTGGCTTTAGAGTGTTGAGGATGCCCGGGTAGGCCCATGCCCTCCAATACTAATTTTTTGCCTAACCATTCATCCTTGATATGTGGAAGCCCGAAGCAAAGCAGGAAGGCCTACCCCGGGACGTTCCCGTTGAGCTATCTTAATTACTATCAATCGCATACGGAGAGCAGGATGAACGAACTCCCGGCCGGTCCATTGCCACCGCCGGCAGAGGTTGGAATGCCCCTGCCGATGGTTGATACCCCCGCACTCCTGCTGGATCTGGACGCGTTCGAGCACAACCTTGACCGGATGACCCGGTCGGTGAGCGGCACCGGCATGCGCCTGCGCCCGCATGCCAAGTCCCACAAATGCCCGGAAATCGCCCGGCGGCAAATCGCGCTGGGCGCCGTCGGCGTGTGCTGCCAGAAGGTCAGCGAAGCCGAAGTGCTGGTCGATGGGGGCATCCAGGACGTCCTGGTGACCAACGAAATCGTCGGCGCGACCAAGCTGGCGCGCCTGGCCGAACTGGCCCGGCGCGCGCACGTGAGCGTATGCGTGGACAATCCGGCCAATGTCGCGGACCTGGCGCTCGCGGCACGGTCGGCGGGGGTGACGCTGGACGTGCTGGTGGAACTGGACGTGGGCGCCAATCGTTGCGGCGTCGCGCCGGGCAGGCCAGCCTTGGATCTTGTAGGTGACATCGGCAAGGCCAAAGGGTTGCGCTTTGCCGGTCTGCAGGCTTATCAGGGCTCAGCCCAGCACCTCCGGACCCCGCGGGAACGCCAGGAGGCCATTCATGCGGCAGTGGGCCAAGTACGTCTCACCATCGAGCTGCTGGCGAGGAACGGATGGGAAGTTCCACTCGTGACCGGGGCCGGCACCGGCACCTACAGGCTCGAGGCGGCCAGCGGCGTCTACCATGAGCTTCAGCCGGGCTCGTACATATTCATGGACGCCGATTATGGCAACAATCTTGGTGACGATGGCCAGAGGGTGCACGAGTTTCACAACAGCCTTTTCATCCTTGCCACCGTGATGAGCCGGCCCATGGCAGGGCGCGCAGTCGTGGATGTCGGCCTCAAGGCGCACAGCATTGATTCCGGCATGCCGCTGGTCGTGGACGCACCCGGTGCGGCCTATACCCGGGCCAGCGACGAGCATGGCGTCATCGATTTCACCGGTGCGTGCGACTGGGAACTCGGGCAGAAGATCCGCCTGGTACCTGGGCACTGCGATCCGACCGTGAACCTTTTCGATTGGCTGGTGTGCTGCCGCAAAGGCCTGGTGGAAGCGATCTGGCCGGTCCTGGCGCGCGGTGCGTTCTATTAACTAGTACTACTGGAGCGGCCCTCGAAAGGATCCAGGCCCCACTCACCTTTGAGCTCTTCGTAATCCCGTTCGATCCTCCAACGGAGCTTGGCTAATCGGATCAAATCCGGCAATGGCTTGGTGGTGTGATGGGCAATCCTCACCCGTACCGCGGCGAATCGACCCCGCATGGGTCCCCGAGTCCCCTCTCGCCACTCCTCTTCCCTCCAATGGTCGGGTGCAAGGCTCTGGGCAAGGGCTTCGACCGTTACTGCAGGATGAGTCTGGTTCGGGCGCAGGGTACGGGGGGTGGGTCTGCCCATGCCCTTCTTCTTGGGCCGCAGAGGGCCGTGCCCAGGAGGCCAGACCGTTATGGTGCCATTGATGAGTACTAGTTCGTGAGCCCCGCGATGGCCGCGCCGATCAAGGGAGCGTTTTCCACCCTGGCGAACTCGCACCTGACGCCATACCGTTCCAGCAGGAAAGGCTCAAGGAAGCCAAGCGTCTTCTCCCGGAGCCCCTTCAGCTCATAGAACGTGGTCCCGTCCGCGGTGACGCAGATCGGGCGGCGCGGGTCCCTGCCCGCCCCGGACTTGATGGCGATCGACGCGAGGTTGACCGCCGTGAGCTTCGCGGCCCGCTCCACCAGGCGCTCCGCCAGGTGGTACGCCAGGCCGCGATCCTCGCCCCCGGTCAAGGCCAAGGCAATCGGCCCGGTCCGCCCCGCCGGATCGGCGAGCCAAACGCCGAGATCCTTGGTCTCGATGGCCGGCAGGCGGCGGATGCGCCCGGCCGCCCCGGACGAGAAGAGCCCCTCGCAGACGGCCTGGTCGAGCACGGCCCCGTAGAGCCCGCCCAGATAGCCCCCCGAAATCATCTTTTCAAAGGTATACATCCCCGGATCGACGGTCGCCGCGTCGAACGCCAAGTCGATCGTCCCCCGAGGCGCCCGTCCGAAAGCGCCGGACTCGACGTTGACGATCTGCTTGCCCGAGGGGTCCAGCCCCGGCAGTTTGGTGATCCTGGCGTTCTCCTCGACGTAAGCGCAATTGGTGCCGGTGCCGAGGATGAAGCCGATGTAGCTCTCGAAGGCCCGGCCGGCGCTGGCCGCTTGCCCCGCGAGCAGGGTCGCCACCGTATCGTTGAGCAGGACGATGCGCGGGTGGCCAGGGTGGCCGGCCTCCCTGAGCGCCCTGGCGAGGTTCTCGCCGATGAGTTGGCCGGCAACCCCCGTGGCTTTGACCTCCTTGCAGAAACGGACCAGCCGCCCGTCACGGTTCGGCTGGATCTCGGTGGGATAGGAGAAGCAGAGACCGATATGCTCGCTTAGACCGGCCAGTTCCGCAAGGTAGCCCGCGAGGGTGGCGAAAAAGCTCCTCGCATCCACTTCCCCGGCAAGCCCCGGCATGGGGAAATGCCTGAAATGGCCGATTTCCGGCTTGCCTTCGGGATCAAAGGAGACGAGGGCCACGCGGAAATTCGTCCCGCCCGCGTCGACGGCGATGACCCGCCTGCCTTTGGGGATCTCGCTGCCGGCCTCCAGGTAGGTGGGGATCATGAGGAGGCTGCTGGCGGTCCCGCCGAGGCCGCGCGCCATCTCCTGGGCGAATTCGCCGCAGAGCGATTCCATTTCCACCTGGCCGCAGTCCATGTGGTGGGCACAAAGGAATGCGATGGCCCTGCCCCTTCCGGTCCGCATGGATGCCCTCAGCCGATGATGAACTGCCTCAGGTAGCGCTCGCTCTGCACGATCGAAGCCTTCCGGGAATCCAGGTCGGCCTCGAAGGCCCGGTCCTCGACTTCGATGCAGGCGGGGCCTTCGTAGCGCACATCGGTAAGGGCCGAGATGAAGCGGCCCCAGTCGATGCCGCCGAGGCCGGGCAGCTTGGGCTGATGGAACTCGAGGGGGGTCGAGAGGATGCCGACGTCGGCGAGCCGGTCCTGGTCGATCTTCGCGTCCTTGAGGTGGACGTGGAAGATCCGCTCCTTGAATTCGTGGATCGGCCGCAGGTAGTCGATCTGCTGCCAGAGCAGGTGCGAGGGATCGTAGTTCAGGCCGAAGGATTTCGAAGGGATGGCGGCGAACATCCTGCGCCAGATGGCGGGCGAGTAGGCCAGGTTCTTCCCGGCCGGCCACTCGTCCTGGGTGAAGTACATGGGGCAGTTCTCGATGGCGATGCGAACGCCCCTGCCCTCGGCGTAGTCGATGATGGGCGGCCAGACCTGGGCGAAGCGCTCGAAGTTGGCCTCGAGACCGGTCATCGGGTCGCGGCCGATGAACGTGTTCACCGTGCCCACGCCGAGCAGGGCCGCGGCGTCGATCACCCGCTTGAGGTGGGCGACGTAGAACTCCGCCTTCTCCCGGTCGGCATCGAGGGGATTCGGATAGTAGCCGAGGGCCGAAACGAAGACGTGCTTCTGCGCGAGGGTGGCCTTGATCCGCGCCGCGGCGGCCGCGTCCAGTTCGCCCGCGTCGATATGGGTGACGCCGGCATACTTCCGGTCGGCCTTGCCCCTGGGCCAGCACATCAGCTCCACGCAGGAGAACCCGTTGGCCGCGGCGAAGGAGATCACCTCCTCGAAGGACAGCTCCGGGATGATCGCGCTCACGAATCCTAGCTTCATCATGTCGGCTCCTTTCAACCTTGGTTACAGGGCGGCCCAGGCGCCCTGGCTGGCACTCTCGAGGATCTTGTCGCAGAGTTCGAGTTCCCGGAGGCCGTCGCGGAAGGTGGGGAATCCCGGGGCGGCCTGGCGGTCCCCCGCGAGATACCCGTAGAACTCCTTGAAGAACTGCTTGGAGGTGTCGGGAAAGCCCTCCTGGTGGCCGCCCGGGAATCCGATCAGCTGCTGGCTCTCGGGATAGACCAGGGAGGGGTCCTTCATCATCTGCTGGTTGTTGCCGTCCCGCCTGCCGATCCAGATGGCGTTGGGACTTTCCGAGTTCCATTCGACCGATTCCCTGGAACCGTCGATCTCGAAGTAGATCCTGTTCTTGCGGCCGGCGGAGACCTGGCTCACCACGAGGCTGCCGTGCGCCCCGCCCTCGAAGCGGAAGAGGACCGCGGCGTAGTCCTCGGTGCTGATCGGGACGGCCTGGTAGTCCTCGGGGGCGAGGAGCTTGCCCGCGTAGGTCTCGATCGGCTTCAGCGGCTTCTTCCGCTTTTCGTGGAAGATCGCGAAGTCGGCGAAAACCTCGGCGATCCGCAGCCCCGAAACGTACTCGATGAGGTCCATCCAGTGCGAGCCGATGTCGGCGACGGCCCGGGACGCTCCCGAAAGCTCGGGCTCGAGCCTCCAGTTGTAGTCTGTGTCGTAGAAGAGCCAGTCCTGGAGGTAGGAGCCGTGGATCGAGAAGATCCTCCCCAGTTCCCCCTTGGCCGCCATGAGCTTGACCTGGCGCATCAGGGGATAGTACCTGACGTTGAAGTGGACGGCGTTGGCGAGCCCGGTCCGCCCGGCCAGCGCCACGAGTTCGGCCGCCTCGGCCGCGGTGGTCGCCAGGGGTTTCTCGCAGACGACGTGCTTGCCCGCGAGGAGGGCGTCCTTGGCCATCGCGTAGTGGAACCGGTTGGGCGTGCAGATGTGCACGACCTCGATCTCCGGGCGCGCCAGCAGCTGCCGGTAGTCGCCGTAGGCCGCGGGGATGCCCAGCAGGCCGGCCTTGGCGCTCGACAGCTGCTCGCCCAGGTCGGCCAGGGCCACGACCTCCAGGCCCGGCAGGCGCCTGAGGGCCTCCACGTGCGCCGGCCCTATGAAACCCGTTCCGATGACACCAACCTTGGTGCTGTGCATCGCAAGCTCCTCAATTCGTGTTGGACTGCTCCTTTACCGAAATGTTGATCACGTCGCGCGAGAAGCGCATTTCATGGGTGATGAGCTGGACCGAAAAGCGCAGCAGGTCGCCCCGCCCCACGGACCTGGTCAGTTCCACGACGCCGCCGCCCTTGTGGAAGGCCAGCCTCTGGATCGAGAAGGCGGGAACGCTGCGCTTGCAACCCAGCTCCTTCGCCTCGGAAGCCGTCAGGGCCCTGACCTCGTAGGTCTCCTCGGCCCGGTCCAGCTCGAGCCGGTAGCGCTCGTCCAAGGTCCGGTACAGGGACTTGTGATCGAAGCTCTCCTCGAGGAGGTCGGCACAGAGGTAGTGGGGGATGAAGGTGCGCTCGATCAGGATGGGGATCTTGTTGGCCATCCTCACCCGCGAGATCTTGTTGACGAGGCGGTCGGTGCCGGGGAGATCGAGCAGTGCGGCGGTCTCATCGTCCGCCTCGGCCAGGGTCCGCTCGAGGATCCTCGAGCTCGGCTCGTAGCCGAGCTCCTGCATGTCCTCGGAGAAGCTGTACAGTTTGGGCAGGCGCCGCCCGATCTTCACGGCGTTGACGTAGGTGCCTTTGCCCTGCTTGGTATAGAGCAGGCGGTCATCGACCAGCGTCTTGACGGCGCGCCTGATCGTTATCCGGCTCACGCCGAATTCCTGGCAGAGCTGGGACTCCGGCGGGGTCTTCTGGCCCGGGAGATAGTCCCCGGCCGCGATCTTCGCCCTGAGGTCCGCCACGACCTGGACATAGAGGGGAATGCCGGTGTTTTCCTTCAAGATTGCCATCGCCTACCCTTCCGTCGATGCATCAGATCTTCGCATGCCTACCTGACTCGCCTGTCGCTTACGTAGACGATGAGGAGGGTGAAGAGCACAATGCCGAAGCCGAGCCACTTGCCCGCGTCGCCCCAGCCTATCGCGACGAGGAGGTTCGTCAAAGTCTGCAGGAAGATCGCCCCGAGGATCACCCCGAAATAGTTGCCCTCGCCCCCGCTCATCGAAACCCCGCCGACGACGGCGGCGGCGATGCTCGGCATCACGTAGTTGGAGCCCATGTCCTTGAAGGCCAGGCCCATGTTGCCGAGCAGCAGCAGGCCGATGACGCTGGCGAGCAGGCCGCTGATCACGAACGAGGCGAAGCGCACGCGCTTCACCCGGACGCCGCCCAGGAAGGCGGCCGTCTCGTTGGTGCCGGCGCCGAGCAGGGCGAGGCCCCACTTGGTCCTGGAAAGGACGACCATGACGATCGGGGCGATGACCAGCAGGACCACCAGGATGTTCGGGAACACGCCGGTGGACTTCGCGGCGATCGTCTGCAGGATGGGCGAGGGCTTGCCGGTAATGTCGGCGCCGGCCGTGTAGACGTTGATCCCGCCCTGGACGATGAGCGACATGGACAGCGTGACGATGAGCGGCGGCAGCTTGACGTAGGCCGCCAGGAAGCCGTTGGCGGCGCCGACCAGGAGGCCGATGGCCAGGGCCACGAGAAGGGCCATGCCGAGGTTGGCGTTCTGGCCGTTCATGATGCTGGCGGTCAAGACCGCGGTCAGGGTCGCGGTATAGCCCACCGACAGGTCCAGGCCGTCCCCGCCGCCCACCATCACGATCATCTGGCACAGGCCGAAGAGGGCGATGAAACTGGCCAGCTTGATCGTCAGGAGGACCTGGCCGAAGCTCAGGAAGTTGGACACCGCCACCTGCCCGAGGACGAACAGGAAGACGATGAGGAGGAACGCGATGATGAGTTTTTTCTGCTTGTCCGCGTTCCTGCGGAATCCGCTGAGGGCGATCGATGTCCCGTTCATGCGAGCTTTCCCCTTCGAGCCATGGACTTCCGGCTATAGAGCGTATAGCCCTGGGAACTGGCGATGGCGATGATGACGATCACCCCGCTGACCAGGGTCTGGTAGGCGTAGGGGATGTTGGCGAAGAAGATGATCTTGTTCACCAGGCTCAGGATCACGGCGCCGATCAGCGCGAAGAAGACGCTGCCCCTGCCGCCGGCCAGGGCGACGCCGCCCACCACGGCCGCGGCGATGGCCCGCAGGGTGAGCGGATCGCCCATCCGCGCGTCGCCGGACTGGTTCTGCCCGACGAAGAACAGGGCCGCGAGGAAGATGAAGACCGAGTTGATCACGCAGGCCCAGAGCTGGATGCGCGCCGTGTTGATGCCGCTCTCGTAGGCGCTGGTATTGTTGCTGCCGACGGCGTAGATGTACCGGCCCGTCCGCGTCCTGGACAGCACGAACCAGAAGATGCAGCCAACCAGCACGAGGGTCAGGGCCGAGGGCACCGCGGCACCGAAGGCCTTGAGGGCGGGCGGCGCGTTGGCGTAGACTTTGACGTCGTAGAAGACCTTGAACCAGGCGACGGATTCCCCGCCCGGCGTGGGCCTGAGGAAGAGCGCGGCCCCGAGCCAGATGTACGAGGTGGCGAAGGTGGCGATCACCGACGGGATGCGCAGGTAGCCCATGCCGATGCCGTTGACGACGCCGATGACGATCGCCACGGCGAAGGCGGCGAGGATGGCGTATAGCCCGGTTTCGGGATTGGCCTTGTGCATGACCGAGGTCATCACGCAGGTCAGCAGGGACAGGGCCGTTCCGGCGGAGAGGTCGAGCCCCCCGGAAATGATCACCACCGCCTGCCCCATGGCGAGGAGGATGAGCGGGGTGAAGGCGTTCAAGGTCCGGTTCAGCGGTTTCGCATCGAAGAAGTTGCGCTGCAGGAAGGCCGCCAGGATGAGCATCGCCACCAGGATGAGCAGGGTCGAGAACTCCGGCTTGGCAAGGTATTTCCGCAGTGCCCGGGCGCCCTTGGAATTGTTGGCCATCGTCGCCATTCCTAACCGACCTTCATGGAGGTCGAGATGATCGTTTCCTCGTTGATGTCGTCCCCCTCCAGGGTCGCGATCACCTGGCCCTCATACATCACCAGGAGCCGGTCGCAGCATTCCACCAGTTCCTCGATGTCGCTGGCGTAGAGGATGACGCTCACCCGCTTCTCGCGCACCTGGTCGGCGATGTAGCGGTACAGGTCCCGCTTGGCCCCGATATCGACCCCTTTCGCCGGATCGGCGAGCAGGAGGACCTTGGCGTCGAAGGAGAGCCACCGGCCCACGACGATCTTCTGCTGGTTGCCGCCCGAGAGGGCCCGGACCGGCATGTCCAGGCTGTGCGCCTTGATGGAAAGCAGGTCGATGGCCGCCTCGCACTCCGCCCAGTACTGCTTGCGCGGCGTGAAGACCGGCTGCCGCGCCAGGCCCAGCTTCGGGAAGATCATGTTGTTGAATACCGAATGCTTCATGAAGAGCCCTTCCAGCTCCCGGTCGCCCGGCACGAGCAGGATGCTGTTGCGGATCGCGTTGGCCGGCCGGTTGAGCCGCACCCGCTTGCCGTCGGCCTCGGCCAGGCAGTCGACACCGGGGTAGCATCCGGCCAGGGCCAGGAGCAGTTCGTGCTGGCCCTGGCCGGCCAGGCCGCCGATCCCCAGGATCTCGCCCTTGCGCAGCTCGAAGGAGATGTCCTTCAGGGCATCGCCGTAGCTGAGCCCTTCCACCTTCAGGGCGATTTCCGGCGAGGGTGGCCGCGCGGGTTTGGCGGCGGAGGCTTTCTGGGCCACGCCGGTGATGCAGGAGACGATCTTTTCCGGGTCGCGTCCGTCGACCGCGAAATCGATGCTCCCCACGTTCGCGCCGTTCCTGAAGATGGTGACCTCGTCGCAGATCTCCATCACTTCCCACAGGCGATGGGACGTGAAATTGATGGCGACGCCGCGCTCCGCGAGGCTGCGCATGAAGCGGAACAGGCTTTTCACCTCGGCCTTCTCCAGGGCCGCGGTCGGCTCGTCGAGGATGAGGAGCCTGGGATCGGCCGATATCGCCTTGGCGATCTCGACGATCTGCATCTCCCCGGGGTTGAGCTCGCAGGCCAGCTTGTGGATGTCCAGGCCGGGCAGGAGCTGATCGACGATCTCCTGGGATACGCGCCTGGCCTGCCGGTCGTCCAGGAAGGGCCCGCGGCGGGTCTCGGCGCCCAGCACGATGTTCTGCCAGACCCGGAGGTCAGGGACGAGGCTCAGGTTCTGGAACACCATGGCGATCCCGGCTTTCCGGGCCTCGTTCGGATTCCGGTACTGGACCGCGCGGTCGAGGAAGCGGATCTCGCCCGCATCGGCCCGGTACACGCCCGCGATGATCTTGGAAAGGGTGCTCTTGCCCGAGCCGTTGGCGCCCAGGAGCCCGGTGATCCGGCCCGCCTGGCAGGAGAAGTTGCCGTTCGCAAGCGCGACGACGCCCCCGAAACATTTCCTGATGCCGCTCGCTTCCAGTACCTTCACGCATTCACCTTTCTAGGCCACGATCCGGGGGACGGCGGGGCCGCCCCCGGAGGTCATTGCATGGGCTGCCTTACATGAACAGGGCGTCGGCTTTGGCCTGCGGCATGATCTCGCTCAGCAGGTAATCATCCGGCTTGTCCTTGAGGAGCTTCCAGCCCTCTTCGAAGTTCTTGTCGGTGATGAACATGCCGACCTTGTAGAAGTAGGTGTTGCCCTTCAGGACGTCGGCCTTGAACTGCTTGCCGTTGTAGAGGTTCAGCGCGAAGCGGAAGGCGGTCCCGCCGATCCCGGGAGGATTGGGCTCGGCGCAGGCCTTGAAATCGGCCTTCTTGTCGCGGAGCTTCTTCCACTCCTTGAAGAAAGCGGTGCCCGGATCGCCGAACATGACCTTGGGCACCTTGTTGGCATCGAGGAAGGCGGAGAGCACGCCGTAGGCCTCGCCGTCCTGGGTGAAGACGGCATCGATCTGCTTGCCGGAGCCGATGATCTGGGTCGTCACTTCCTTGGCCTTGGTCTGGTCCCAGCCCCCGGAGGTATTGGCGATCAGCTTGATGTTGGGGAACTTCTTGAGGACGTCCGCGGTGGCCCTGATCCGGTCGTTGTTGGCCGGGTGGCCGTCGAGGCCATAGACCTGGATGGCGTTGCCGCTCTTGAGGGTCGAGCAGATGAACTCGGCGACCTTGGTGTTCCAGGCGTAGTGGTCGAGGGTCACGTTCTTCACGTCGGGGGCGGTGACGGTGGCGTCGAAGGCGACGACCAGGATGCCGGCGTCCTGCGCTTCCTTGATGACGCCGTTGAGGGCGTCGGGCGAATTGGGGTTGACCAGGATGATGTTGACGCCCTGCGAGGTGAAGTCACGGATGATGTTCGCCTGCTCCGTGGCGTCGCCGTTGGTGACGTTGTTGACGATCTTGTAGTCGGCGATCTTGCCGGCGGCCTTGTATTCCTTCCCGACCTGGACGAGCGCCGCGATCATGATGTTGCGCCAGGACGTTCCGGACGAGCCGGTGCTGATCCCCACCACGGGTGGCTTGGGCGCCGCGCCCATGGGACCCGCCAGTCCGAGGGATACCATGAAACCGGTGACGAGCATTTTCAACGTTCGCTTCATATCCATTCCTCCTCTGTTCCTGTGTGGTTCGATTGCATCGTTGCTAGGCTCTATGCTGATCGATCCTTCCTGCTGACCTCCTTTCCGCCGATCGGCAATGGGTTCTTGCTTCGCGATCCTGACGTTCCATCAAAGGTTGACGAGATCCGGGATCTCCGAGATGAAGGCGTTGTTGGCGTTGAGCCGCAAGTCCTGCTCGACGACCAGGGCCGCGTTCGCCCCCTCGGACACCGCCGCCTTCAGGTTCCTGACGGCCTTGGCGTCGCCGACCTGCTGGACCGCCGTGCCCTGGGCGCGCAGCGCCTCGTACAGCGCGTTGTCCGGGGCGAACTTCGCCAGGACGACGTTGTCCACCTTGAGGACGCTCTTCTTGAACTCGGAATCCTGGATGACCACCTCGCCGTTCCGGCGGATCTCGAGGACCGTGCTGCGCGTCAGGATGGTGACGGGCTGGGCGATCTTCTTGGTGGTGAGGCCTTCGCCGTTGCCGCCCTTGAAGCGCTTGATCATCACGTCCTTGTGGATAGGCTCCATCCAGGTGGCGAATTCCTTCGACTCGGTGACGATGATGACCTTCTTGCCGTCGGTGCCCAGGTCCTCGGCCGCGTCGGCCGCGCCGAAGTGGTCGCCCCAGATCAGCACCGTGTCGCCGCACTTCACCGGGGCCTGCTTGTCCGCGGGGTAGTACTCGCAGTTCTTCATGGAGCAGCGGAGGACGTCCTCATAGGTGACGACCATGGGCAGGTCGATGCCGGGGATCTCGGGCCTGACCAGCTTCCCGCCGGTGGCGACGATGACGGCGTCGAACTTCTTCAGCTCCTTGGCCCCGGGGGCGGTGTGGAACTTGACCTCGATGCCGAGTTCCTTGACCTGGCGCCTGATCCAGTCGGCGTACCACTTCATCTTGTTCTTGCCGTTGATCATGCAGCAGTTGAGAATGGCGCCGCCGAGTTCGCCCGACTTCTCGAACAGCGTGACCGCATGGCCGCGGAGCGACGCGATCTGGGCCGCTTCCATGCCGGCCGGTCCGCCACCCACCACGGCCACCGAGCGCGGCTCGCTCGCCTTCTCAATATGAATGAACCTCTCGTCGCCAACCGCGGGATTGATGGCGCAGCGGCACTCGCGCTTGATCATCAGGGATTCCTGCCAGCAGCCCACCAGGCAGGAGATGCACTTGCGGATCTCTTCGGGTTTGCCGGCCTTGGCCTTGTTCGCCCAGTACGGGTCGGCGATGAGCCCGCGCGAAAGGCCGACCATGTCCGTCTTCCCCTCGGCGATGATCCGCTCGCAGTAGGCCGGGTCCCGCAGGGTATGGCTGGTGATCACCGGGATGCTCACATGCTTCTTGATCTCTTCGGCCGTGTAGGTGTTCCAGCCCTGGGCGTAGTACATGGGGTCCATGGTGGGGCCGGGGACGTCGAAGATGCCGGCGGAAATGTCCAGGAACGCGACGCCCGCCTCCTGCATGATCTCGGCCACCTTGACGCTCTCGGCGAGGTCGCGGCTGCCTTCCATCCACTCCTCGCCGGAATAGCGGATGCCGACCGGGAAGTCCCTGCCGCACTTGGTCTGGATCCGGCTGATGATCTCCAGCGGGAAGCGCAGGCGGTTGAGCAGGCTGCCGCCGAACCGGTCGTTGCGCTTATTGACGTAGGGGCTCATGAACTGGGCGATCAGGTAGCCGTGGGCGGCGTGGAGCTCGACGGCATCGAAGCCGGCCTGCTGCACGCGCCAGGCGGCCTCGGCGAACTTGTCGATCATGTCGTAGGTTTCCTCGACCGACATTTCGCGGATGGACTTGCCGTGCTTGGCCACCTCGGCGTAGATGACCTCATGGCCCGCCGAACCGGGCAGGTCGACGACCTGGTCGGAGGCGGAGATCATGTCCTTGCGCGGCCAGGCCGACTGCCGGCCGGGGTGCTGGAGCTGGATCGCGCACCGGGCGCCGTGCCGGTGCATGGCTTCGGCCAGGGAGGCCAGCCCGGGGATCTGCGGGTCCTCGTCGGCGGCGAAACAGGTGACCGTCGGCCGGCCCGTGGCCCGGTCGGGCGTCGTGGCGCCGACGATGATGAAACCGGTGCCGCCCTTGGCGACCTCCTCATGGTAGATGATCGACCGCTGGCTCACCGAGCCGTCGGCATTGGCTGAACTGATGTCCGTAGGCGCCATGGCGACCCGGTTCTGGACCACCATCGTGCCGATCTGGATCGGCTCGAACAGATGCGGGAAACTCACTGACTTCATTGGAGATCCTCCTGTTGGTGAATGGCGTGCCGAGCGCTTGCCCTCGGTCACGTGACCTGGAATCCGGCGGCATCCCTCGAAGGGACCGGCGCGGCCGGTTATTTTTCGAATCGCTGGATGCACGCCTCGATGATGTCGGCCGTCCGCGTGGCGCCGAACCGCGTGGCCCCGGCGGCCCGGACCTTGAGGGCCATGTCCAGGTCCCGCACGCCGCCCGCCGCCTTCACCTGGACCTTCGGGGAGACCGATTTCCGCATGAGCGCGAGGTCCTCGAGGGTGGCGCCGCCTTTGGCGAAGCCGGTCGAGGTCTTCACGAAATCCGCCCCCGCCTCCTCGCAGAGCTTGCAGCCGGCCACCTTGAGCTCGTCGCTCAGGTAGCAGTTCTCCAGGATGACCTTGACGATGGCCCCGCCCCTGTGGGCGGCCGTCACCACCGCCTTGATGTCGTCCCGGACGTAGTCGAAATCCCGGCTCAACAGCCTGCCGATATGGAGCACCATGTCCACTTCGACAGCCCCGTCCGCGATCGCCTGCTCGGCCTCGAAGACCTTGGTCCTCGTCGTGCAGTAGCCGTGGGGGAAACCGACGACCACGCCGACCTTGACCGAAGAGCCCGCGAGCAGCTCCTTGGCCCGCTTGACATCGGTCGGGACGCAGCAGACCGAAGCGACGTCATACTTCCTGGCGATCCCGCACTCCCGCTCGATGTCCTCGCGTGTGAGCTCAGGGCGCAGCAAGGAATGATCGATCATTTTCGCAATATCTCGGCTGGTGATTTCCATGACGCGCTCCCCTCTTGATATGTAGACATGTTGTTATAACGTTATGTCTGGTGACGACTGGCAGTAAATACCTGTTTTTGAATCTGTCAAGGCTAATTTGAAATCCCCCTTGACGTCCTTGGACTTTATTATATTTTTATAATGCTTGGACCTTGGGGAGGTATCACTTTTGAATGCTGCCGGCGCCACAGGCGAGGCCATCCAGGCCGCGAAGGAAAGCCTGCGCACCATCCTGGCCGTGGAGGACGACCCGCTCGTCAGGACCCTGATCATGGGGACCCTGGTCAAGGGCCAGTTCCATGTGCTGGAAGCGGGCACCGGCGAAGCGGCGCTGGCCCTGCTCGAATCCTGGTCCATCGACCTGGTGCTGCTCGACATCAAGCTTCCCGGCATGGATGGATTCGAAGTGTGCCGGCGGATCCGGGCCAGCGGGAGAGCCATGGCGGTGATCATGCTCTCCTCCCTGGGCGCCAGGATGGACATTCTTCGGGGCCTGACGGTGGGAGCGGACGACTATATCGTCAAGCCCTTCGACCCGGAAGAACTGGTGGCCCGGGTCAAGGCGGTGCTCCGAAGGACCCATGACAAGCACGACAAGGAACCCCTGATCCGGTTCAAGAACCTGGAAATCGAGTTCCGTTCCCAGAAGGGTTTCAAGAACGGCAAGGACCTGAACCTCACCACCAAGGAATTCATCCTGCTGGTGGGGCTTTGCAGCCATTCAGGCCGGGTGGTGAGCCGGGCCGAACTCTCCAGCCAGGTCTGGGGCGAGCACCATTACGGCAGTGAAAAGCGGCTGGATGTCTACATCCAGCGGCTGCGCCAGAAGGTCGAGGACAATCCGGCCGAACCGACCTTGATCCGCACCGTCAGGGGCTACGGCTACATCGTGGCGCCGAGGTGAGCGGGGGCCCGGGGAAGGTAACAATCTGTTTACCTGATTCCCCATTGACCGCGGATTTCCAGGCCGGATATTACCACCTGTAGAAAGAGCTTTTTACAAAATATTAATATAGAAAGTCAGCCCACGGCTGACTGCCGGCAGCTGAGCCCCAGCCCCAAGCCCCCACGGCATGCCCAAGGCTTGTCCTCCAAGCCCTCCGAGCCTCTGCGGGGAGCCATCCACCTTTCACCCATCGTCCGGCTGATTGATATCCGAACGACCATCCACAAGGAGCAGCAATGCGCAAGCTCATCACCTCCGCCATCATCGCCGGCCTGGCTCCCTTCGCCTTCGCCTTTGGCGGCGATCCCAGCGGCGGCATGGGCGGCGGCAACAGCGCCACCGCCACCGCCACCGCCTGTGTGAACATCTACATGCCGGTCTCGATCTGCACGGTGCAGAACCTGGATTTCGGCTACGTGGTCCTGACCGACCCGAGCAGGCCGGCAACCATCGACATGAGGGCCCATAACGGCTCCGGCGGCGGCATCGGCACCGGCACGATGTCCTACTCGAACTGCGGTGCCCTGGCCTCGGGTTCCGGGGCTCACGGCCAGCATGGTGCGCATGAGGCCGTCTTCGACTTCACCTGGGACAAGCGCATCTGTGATGTCGGACTCACCGTCCCGTCCGAGATCCGCCTCAATGGCCCCCGCGGACAGCACACGATGATCCACACCAATGACACCACCAGCAGTTCCGAGTCCGGCTATCCCAGCGGCAACCATGGGTCGACCCAGACCCACAGTTTTGCCGTGGGCGGCCGCGTGACGATCCCCGGGGGCGATGGAACGCAAGCCGGCTGCTGGAAGGGCACCTTCTCGTGCGGCGTCAACTATCTGTAGCCAGGCTCCTGCCTGCACGGCCTTTCCAGGAATAGACCGGGGGGCACGATACCAGATCGCGCTCCCTGGAATCGGAAGTTGGACATTCCCCTGCCGCTGGCACGGCAAACCAGATCCTGAGAGCTTGCGCTCAGGTGAAACCCCCAGTGGCAAGGCATGCCAGTGCCTCTCCTGGGGGCGATTTTTTGCCTCCAGGTCTTGAGCCGAAAAACGTTGAGGAACCTCATGCGCGGCAAGCGATCCATGCTCTTTCCCTTTCTGCTGGCCGGTGTCCTGGCCGGCCAGGCCCCGCCGCCCCAGGAGGCCGGGATCGGCGGGCTGATGCTCCTGCCGACCCGGGTGCTCCTGGAAGGGCGCACGCGCTCGGCGGAGGTCCTGCTCAGGAACTCCGGGGCGGTGGCCTCAACCTACCGGATCGAAGTGAAGGAAATGGCCATGGACCAGGACGGCCAGGTTCAGGAGCGGCCCAGGAAGGAAGGCGAAATCACCGTCGGCGATTTCCTGTTCTTCAGTCCGAAACAGGTGGACCTGGCCCCGGGAGAAGCCCAGACGGTGCGGCTCCAGATCCACAAGCCCGACGGATTGGCCGATGGCGAGTACCGTTCCCACCTGGTGTTCCAGGCCATCCCCCCGCCGGCACCGGCGGAGCCCCTCGATGCCGGTCCGGAAAAGAAGGTGTCCATCAACGTCAATATGATCCTCGCGGCGTCGATCCCGGTCACGGTCCGCCAGGGCCGGATGACCGGGCAGATCAAGCTGTCCGGCCTGCGCTACCTCGAGCATGACGACAAGGTCGGAGGGCCCGCCCTCGCCCTGCGGCTGGAGCGGCAGGGCAACTGCAGCGTGCGCGGGGACCTGACCGCCACCGTGGCCTCGGGCGGGAAGCTGAAGCCGGGAACCCTGCTCTATGACCTCAAGAATGTCGTGGTCTATGCGGAGACCCCGTTCCGGAACATGCGCATGCCCCTCAACCAGGACGGCATCAAGGGCGCCCGGATCAAGGTCACCTTCCAGGCCACGGAACTGAGCCTGCCTCTTGAAACGGCCTTCCTGGACCTGGCGCCTTGAAACCATGCGCCCTGGCGGGCTCGCTCTGCGCGGGCCTGCTCCTCGGCCCGGCCCAGGCCGCGCCGGTCGAAGAGCCGGTCCTGCTGCAGACGGTGCTGGACAACCAGAGCCTCGGCGACAGCATCCGCGCCTTCCCGCTGGGGACGAGCGCCCTGGTGCCCCTGGGGGAGGTGTGCCGGCTGCTGAACTTCGGGATCGCCGTCCGCCCCGGCGGCCGGGAGGCTTCCGGGTTCTTCATCACCGAGAAGCGCCGCTTCAGCCTGGACCTCGAGCGCAGGACCGTGGTGGTGGAGGGGCGCCCCCTGCCGCTGCCCCTGGGCCAGGTGCGGGCGGTGGGCGGCGAGATCTTCGTGGCTGCCCAGCTCCTGGAGGCCTGGTTTCCCATGACCGTGACGGTGAACCTGAAGGAGGCGGTCCTGGCGATCGTGCCCAGGGAGGTGCTGCCGGTGCAGTCGGCGCGGCAACGCGAGCGGGCCCTGGACACCCCCGGCGCCCCGTCCCCGTCCGGCCCCGCCTACCCGCTGGTGAAGATCCCGTACTCCTTCCTGGACTATCCCATGGTGGACGCGAGCCTGAGCTGGAACGCGACCCAGCATCAGGAGGATCCGGGACTCCTGGGCTCCCTGGCCCTCACCGGGGATGCCCTCTGGATGAGCAACGAGACCGTGTTCGCCCGGACCCAGGGCACCCAGGCCTCGGACACCCAGGTCCAGAACAGCCTGGAACGCACCACCTTCTTCCGCCAGGACCCCGCCGCCGGCCTCCTGGGACCGCTCCATGCCCGGACCGTCATGGCGGGGGACATCATCCAGGCCCCCGCCCTGAACGTGGCCGGGCCGCTTTCGTTCGGGCGGGGGTTGCTGGTGGACAACCACCCCACGGACTTCCGCACGACCTTCGCCCACCGGAAGTTCACCGGCACCCTGGCGGACGGATGGTCCGTGGAGCTGTACCAGAACGGCGCGCTGATGGGCACGGCCCGGTCCCGGCCGGACGGCCTCTACGACTTTCCCGATATCCCCTTGGTGTTCGGCCTGAACATCTTCAGGCTGGTCTTTCACGGTCCCCTGGGTGAGCTGCGGGAGGAGACGCACCGCATGGACATCGCCGACGACCAGCCGCCGCCCGGGACGTTCTACTATCAAGCAGCTGCGCTCAAGCCCACGGCGGCGGACATCGCCAACAACCTGATCAGCCCCGACGCCGGGACGGGCACGTCCACTTATACCGCAGTCGAGTACGGCCTGAGCCGGGCCCTGGCCATCACCGGCGCCGAATCCCAGGTGAGCCGGCCGGCGGGGATCGGCGCCCAGGAATACACGGAACTGGGCTTCCGCAGCGTCCTCCCCTACCTGGCCATCGAGGCCTACGGTTCCCGGGACCGGCCCCTGGCGGGCGGCAAGCCCGGGACGGCGGGGGAAGCCATCCTCCGGACCGGTTATGGCTATTCCAGCCTGACCCTGAGCCATGGGGAGTACCGGGACGGGTTCCTGAAGACCACCGGGGATGGTTCCGGCGGCACCGAAGGCCTGCTGCGTTCCGACTCCAGCCTGGCGCTCAACCAGTCCTTCAGCCTCGGCTCGGTCCCCTGCGGCCTGACCCTGTCCCGGACCCAGGAAGAGCTGATCGGCCAGGGCACCGAGATCGATGACGCGCTCACGCTCTCCGCCAACTGGCCCCGCTGGAACCTCACCAATGTGCTTTCCCGGACCCAGGCCGCCCTGCAGGGCGGCACCCCGGTCCCGGTCCAGGACACCCTGACGGCCACCGCCTCCGAAGGCACCGGCACGCTGCAGCTGGAACTCGGCGCCACCTGGCTGCAGGGCAGGACCACGCTCGATCTCTGGCAGGCCACCCGGGAATTCCAGACCCGCGACGGAACCACCATCCGGCTGGGCGTTTCCGGGAGCGACAGCTCGCTCCGTGACACCTCCTTCCTCGCCAGCGCCAATCGCCTGTCGGGCCGGTTCGCCTACGGCGTGAGCCTGCAATACGCCGAGGCCGGCGGCTACAACGTGTCATTCACCCTGGGCCTGTCCCTGGCCCGGGAACCCAGGACCGGCCACTGGGTCGCGGATGCCAGTTCCATGAGTGGTTCCGGGGCGGTTTCCGCCCAGGCCTTCCTGGACCGCAACGGCGACGGGCGCAAGGAGCCCGGTGAGCGGACCGAGCAGGACGTGCGCTACCAGGTGGGCGGCGCCGAACTGGTGAACCGCAGCAAGGATCCCGGTACGGCCTTCTACCTCAACGCCGGGAACGCCCAGGAACAGACCATCGTCCTGGAGCCCGGCTCCCTGGATGAGCCGGGCCAGGCGCCCCGGACGCCGGGACTCAGGTTCATCCCCCGTGCCGGCAAGGTGTTCCAGCTCGATTTCCCGGTCACCACCCTGGGCGGGATCAGCAGCACGACCCGGGTCCGCAGGAACGGCAAGCTCGCACCGCTGGGCGGCGTGGAAGTGGAACTCGTCACCCCCGCCGGCGCGCGGGTCAAGGTCATCCGCAGCGCCTACGACGGCTACTTCGAGCTGCGGGACCTGCCCCTGGGCGATTACACCCTCCAGGTCACCGCCCAGGAAGCCATCCGCCTGCACCTCACCACCGCCCCAGCCCGCAGGATCCACATGGATGCGGCCAAACCCTTCCAGGACGGCATGGACCTCGTCCTGGATGCCCCAGCCACCCCGCAACCCCCAGAAGAATGAGGTCATGCCATGCTCCGATCGCCCTTGGCCCTCCTGCTCGCGCTCTCTGCGGCCCATGCCCAGGTTCCGGTGATCCGGCTCATCAATCCCATGAACTTCGGGGCCCTCTCCGTGGATCCCAGGGGCGGGATGATCGACTTGACGGCACTCGGGGTGCTCATCCCCATCGGGCCGGGAATCCAGCCGCGCGGCCTGGGGCCGCTCCCGGCCCGGCTGCTGCTGCAAGGCAAGCCCAAGGCCGCATTCTCGCTCTATCTTGACCCGCCCATCCCGATCCTGGCCGGGCCCCAGGGCGCCCGGATCCCCATGCAGGCCTTCAACAGCCTCCCGGTCAGCCTGCAGGGCTTCTTCAACGCCGACGGCAGCCTGCAGGTGCAGATCGGCGGCCGGCTGGACTGCGGGCAGAACCTTCCTCCGGGCACCTACGCCACCACGGTCCGCCTGCAGATGACCACCCCGGGCGCCAAGGGGCTGCCCGCCACCGTTTCCCAGGTCTTCCAGGTGAAAGTGAACCTGCAGCCCAATCTGAGGCTCACCTGCCTGCGGGGCCTGAACTTCGGGTCGGTGGCGCCGGGCCCGGCCATGGGCGCGCTGGAGGTGAAGGCCACCGGCGGCTACCTCGCCAGCGCGGCGGGCCCCGCCATCCTGAAGGGCTCCCCGAACCCGGCGGTGTTCCTCGTGCAGGGACAGGCGGGCAGCCCCTACTCCATCCAGTTGCCCACCCGGGTGATCCTGCAAGGACCTGAGCCCATCGTGGTTCAGGAACTGACGTTGGGGAGCCCGAACCAGGGGATCATCCTCCCCGGCGGAGAGAACCGGTTCGCCGTGGGCGGCAAGATCTTCATCAAGCCAGATCAGCCGGCCGGAACCTACCGGGGCAGCTTCCAGGTGATGGTGGTCTATCCTTGACGCGACGTCATCGAACCCCGTTGCGCCTGCCCCGCATGCTGCCGAGCGTGAGGGCGTATTCCCGGGTGAATTCCGCGCCCAGGAAGAAGATCTGGGCGGAGTAGTAGACCCAGATGAGCAGGACCGCCAGGGATCCCGCCGCCCCGAAGCTGGTCCGGACCGCTCCGCTCCTCAGGTAGGCGCCGATGGCGTACTCGCCCAGGCTGAACAGGCCGGCCGTGCACAGCGCGCCGACGGCCACGTCCCACCAGGACAGGACCACTTCCGGCAGCATCTTGTGGATGACCGCGAACAGGCAGGCCAGCACCACGAAGGTGAACAGGCTGGAGACGCTGCTGAAGATCCAGAAGGAACCGGCCCAGAGGCCTTCCCAATAGCTGGCCAGGAGCGCCAGGGCCGTGTTCACGGCCAGCGAGGTCAGCAGGATGAAGGAGAGCGCCAGGACCAGGCCGAAGGAGAGCAGGCGGGCCCGCAGGACCGCCAGCACGCCGGTGGGAACCGGGATCTGGCGGTTCCAGATCTCGTCCAGGCTGTCCTTCAGTTCGGCGAACACGCTGGTGGCGCCCACCGCCAGCATGAGCACGGCGATGGCGGTGGCCACGCTGCCTGACCCGGGAACCCGCGCGCCCGCCACCAGGTGCTGGATCGCCAGCGCCGCGGTGGGGCCCGCCAGCGCCTTCACCTGGGCCAGGATCGCCCCCTGGGCGGCCTGCGCCCCGAGGAAATACCCGGCCACCGCGATCACCAGCACCAGGATCGGCGCCATGGAGAACAGGGTGTAGAAGGCCAGGGCCGCGGCCTTGCTGGAAGCCCGGTGGGTCAGGCAGGCCTTGAGCGCGGCCAGGAACATCCGGCCCAACTGCCGGCCGACCCGGATGGCCTTGACTGGGAACTCCCGCACGGGCGCCTCCTCCTTGGCTCAAGGCCACTGTTGCAGTGTGTCACAGGACAGGGTCCCCCAGTCGTTGCGGTTGGGTACTGGCTTGGGTGCTGCAGGACGTTATTTTCCCACTCTTTTCCGGGCCCGCTTGTTCGGAACCCTGCCCCGCCGCACGTTCGAAGGCGACACCTCGCTGACCTGGCAGGTTCAGCCCGCAGCCGGGACAGGAGCAGGCAGCGACAGCCTTCCGCCCCGGGGCTGGCCCTTGTACGGGTTTCCCACTACAGGCAAAAACCATTTGATGCTAATCTTATTTTGCAGCTTTACAACCGTTGTAATATTATCGGCTGAACTCTCCGCCTACAGAAAAAGTACGAATCATGTGGGCTTTGCTGGAATTGCCACCACCCGTATTATTCGTTCAATTTAATCAACTGGAAATTGCACGTGATCGGTCATGGACCTCCGTCGGAGCCGCGAAATGAAAATCAGCAGTAAACTATCCATCCTGACCGGACTGGTGCTGGCTCTGACCGTGGCCCTGACCAGCACGATCATCCTCATCATCATGCACTCCGAACTGAGCCGTCAGGCCACGCAGGTGCAGGAAAGCCGGCTGAAGACCCTCTGGGAGCTCACGGCGCAGAAGGGCAGCGGGTTCAAAGTGTCCGGGGGGAAGCTGCTGGTCGGCGACTATGTATTGAACGACAATTACGAGTTGCCGGACAAGGTCAAGGAGATCTGCGGCGGCACCGCCACGGTCTTCATGGGGGACACACGGATCTCCACCAACGTGATGAAACCGGATGGGACCCGCGCGGTGGGCACCCAGCTCCAGGGCGTTGCCCTGGACGTGGTCCTCAAGCAGGGGCTCAAGTACCGGGGCGAAGCTGAAATCCTGGGCGTGCCGTATTTCACGGCCTACGACCCGATCAGGAATGCCCAGGGGGAAGTCATCGGCGTCATGTATGTGGGGGTCCAGAAGAGCGACTATTTCTCCACCTATTACCGGGTGGCCTGGCTGGTCGGGGGGCTTGCGCTCGTCTACGTCCTCGCGGCGATTCCCTTGTCCGGGCTGGCGATCCGCACCCAGCTGGCCGGCCTGACCGAGATGGAGCGGTACGTGGAAGACGTGGCCACGGGCAATCTGACCCTCGCCAACGCCGGCACCGGCCGGGACGAGATCGCCAAGGTGCGCCAGGCGCTCACCAGGATGCTGAAGCAGTTCCGGGGCATCATCCTGGGCATCCATGAGGACAGCGGCAACCTGGCCGCATCGGCCCATCAGCTCACCGCCTCGACCGCGGAAATCGCCGCGACCGCCCAGGAGGTATCCCGGAGCGCCGAGGTGCAGAAGGGGGCCACGGAGCGCCTGGCCTCGGCCACCGCGGAGCTTTCCGCGTCCATCGGCGAAGTGGCCCGGCAGATCCGCCTGTGCGAGACCAAGGCGCAGGGGACGGTGGAGGCGACCGACGCCGGAGAGAATGCGGGCCACGCCACCGTGGCGGCCATGACCCAGATCCGGGAGTCCGCAGCCGCCATGGCAAGCGCCGTGCGGGTCATCCAGGAAATCGCCCGGCAGACCAACCTGCTTTCACTGAACGCGGCCATCGAGGCGGCCAAGGCCGGCCAGATGGGGCGTGGATTCGCGGTGGTGGCGGATGAGATCCGCAAGCTGGCCGAGCGCTCCGGGGGGGCGGCCAAGGAGATCGGCACGCTGATCGAAAGCAGCCAGGCTTCAGTGGAGCAGGGCAACGCCAAGGTCCAGGCCACGACCGAGGCGCTGGGCCGGATCCGGGAGCAGACGGTCCGTCGCTATTTCGTGTGGGTAACCGGCGGTATAGGCCGGCCGGGATTCCAGCGCAGGGCTGAGGAGTTTGGGGCCAGTGAATCCCTTTCGGCCTGACTGGGTTTCCTGGAAAGAAGGG